>AUXO017598100.1_pt1 | contig 21769 bp, 36 predicted proteins | sample 768731 | NCBI WGS metagenome assembly AUXO01 (sample SAMN02715735, study PRJNA202380) | gut metagenome | biome: sheep rumen | host: Ovis aries | place: New Zealand: Palmerston North
TCGAGGTTGATAGATGGGAACAACTGGGCGTTCATCGTCTCGAAGGTCATAATACCCTTCGAGTGCTTGACGGTCACGGTGTCGCCCTCGAACTCCATGCGGATGTCGGCATCGGACAGGGTGTTTACACCACGGCTGAACTCCTCGTAGGGGATGCAGATGTCGATGTCGCCGCCCTCCACGGCCTTCGTCTGACACAGGGTGCGCATGGTGTTCTCCATGTCCGTTGATTTCACGACACACCAACCCTTCTGTGTGGTCAGACGGACACACGAGGTGATGGGGGTGATGCGCTTTGCCTTGGCATAGCAGCCTCCGCGTTTAAGTGCCTCGGTGAAGGCACTGCGGTCGAATACAAGAATTTTTGACATAATGATAAGTATTAAGTTGTTGATTTTACACGTCTTGCGGTGTCGGTACTCACATCGCCCTTTGCCACCTGTTCTATCCATCCAGCCACCATGCCAGCGATGTACGCATGGCTCTCGCCTGTCTCAAACGTACCATACGTTATACCGCAGTGGTCGCACATCCAGTCGGCGGCGTGGGAAGCCTCGTGCGCGAGGGTGTTTGCCGTCACAGGGACATTTGGGTTAATGTTGAACATAACACCGACATATCCGTGCCTCTCGCCCACTATCTGAACGCCTACAGCGGTGTTGCCGCCGTACACATTCTCCCCCCGCTTAAATTCAGATGTGACTAACCTCCCGCCCTTGTCCTCTATCCTCACAAAGTGCTTGCGGATAAACAAATCACTTATCCCAACCCCAACAAACACCGAGTAAGGATAACAGCCATTGCGGAACTCCCAGCAAACACAACTTGTCTGTCTTTTGACCATATCTACTTTATTTTTCTTTTTATCTATCAAACATCTACGCTCTATACTCACCCGCCAGCAACACGGCAAAGATACTAACATCCTCATGTATATTATCAATCTTCCTACTCACCCTCCCATCTGCCGCGTAGCGGCTGGCGACCAATTCGCCTACTCAAAAACCGTGCAAAGATACGAAAAAACTCCTTACTTTCGCTTAATCTTAATAAAAAACTATGGATATTACTCTGTCAGTGGTACTTATATTCCTTTCTTTCTTAAAAAATAGGTCGATAGGGTCGTTTTTCTGCCACCAATTGTAAGTTAAAACACCCTGTCGGGTATGGGCGTTTCTCGGAAGGAAACGCCCAAGAAGGTCGGGACTTACGGCTGTCGCCGTTTACGTCCCTCAAGGATTTAAGATTCAAAAAGTAATGGGCGAGATTCCCCCACACGCATTTTATACATAGGAAATTCTGTGAAGATAACAAGTATATTACTAATAGGCATTTACAAACGTCATGGAATTACTCTGCAAATAAAAACCCTCCTCATTTCAGAAGCATAAAACAACAGCAGCACAAATGTGAGTTTGCGGTCAAATAAAATACGAGAAAAAAATACGAAAAAAAATTTTGAAGGCTGGCAGACAGATGGTTAATGACGAAAAGAAAAAATTTTGAAAAAAAATTTTCGGAAAGGCAGCCTCGGTCACGGTGGGGGTCGCCGTGGGGGTTGGGGGTGCATCGAAAATTTAGCGCGAAAAACGGCCAAAATAACGGCCTTTTGTGTCGATACAGACAGGCACACACAAACGGCAAAAGAAGCGACGAGAACGGCAAAAAACGGACTAAAAAAGCAATTTTATTTGTCAGTTTGAAACGCTGCAAACGAAGCGAAACGAAGCAAAGAACGAAGCGAAACGAAACGAAGTGTAAAGAAAATTGTAATTATTTGATAATTAAGCACATAAATAGATTAAACGTGCATATAAAACACACTAACACACACATTTTCAATAAAATACAGTGTTATGTGTCAGAATGTAAACAAAATAGACACTAAAAATGTGAAAATACGACACTAAAAATTGCATTTTGCAACCTCAAAACGGCCAAAAACAGTCAAGGGTGAAAAAATTTTGCTTTTGCAACTGGCTATAAAACAGACCACTAACAAAAAAGTGTCAAAAAAGATGAAAATAAATTTTGTCAATTCAAAATAAAGTTGTAACTTTGCCGACGTAAACAAAAACAGAAAAAGCGCGACGCTGTAAAGAAGCGCACAAAAAACAACTTAAAACAATAAAAGTTATGGCAAACACAAAGAAAAGCGCAAAAAGCGCAAAAGCAAACAAAAGCAACAACAATGTGAAGGCTTGCACGCCTGCAATGGTAAGCAATGCAGTTGCAAACACAAACAAACTTGCAGAACTTTTGAAGGCTGCAAAAGAGTTGGTGAATGAAACGGCCAGCGTGAAAGAAAATAGTGTTGTTATTTTCACGGCGCACGAATATTTGACAACCCAACCGACAGAACGCCGCGTAAATAAGAACGGCGGTCTGTTGCTCAAATGGAACGAAGGCCGCGCCGAAACGCTGGCAAACATGAAGGCCGTGGCCGCTGAATATAGTGTTGTCGTCCTTGGAACTTACCAACAGGCCAGCACTTGCGCGCGCCGTTTGTACCTCGTCGAGAATTGCGGCAAAGTTTCAGCCTTTACGCTTCACGAGTTAAATTGTCTGCAAGCGACAGACGGCAATAGATACGACAACCAAGAACAAACAACAGACTATTCAAGCAACTCGCCGCGCTTCGCCGCTGCAATGGCCGCGGGCACGGTTGCAAGTCTCGATGAAGAATATAAAGAATACCATGACGAACAGAAGGCAAAGAGACTTCAACAATACATGAACAGATAAAGCAACCAGCAGGACGGCGGCAAACAGAACAAACGCCGCCGTCCTTGCTTTTGTTAAGTAACTTGATTTATTGACTAATAACAATGATTTGAACATGAAAAAAGCACTGATTTACATATCGACTTTATTGATTGCCAGTTGCACCAGCGCAAACGGCCAGCAGATTGAACGGCCAACGAACAACCAGCAGACAGACGTGATTGAACACGCCGCCGTATTTTCTATTGAGTCTGTGATTGACGTTGACACAACAAACAACGTGATTCATTACATGGATTACGACGCTTTCGACACCGACAATATGGATTGGTGCGCCGCTTATGATGCAGCGACAGACAGAATCACGGCGACGACAGACCACGAAACAGCCGTGCTGATTTCCAGCGGGAAAGTCGATATTTGGAACGCCGAGCAATTCACACTATGGTTTGACGAATCCGGACGGTGTACGCTGAAACACGATTACCATTGGATTGAATAGCCAGCGAACAACACCCCATTACAAGCGGCCAAATTTGCGCCGCTTTTTTCGTGTCTGTGTGCCTCGATTTTCATTCTGCGGACTACTACACCAGCCAGCAGGAGAACTACCACCAGCGGGCAAAATTCAGACCGATTCCCACTATATCAAAAAACTTTCGTACCTTTGCACCGACAAACGAAAATAAAGCAAGCAATGAAAGCAAGAAAAGGAATCCGCGCCCACCTACATTCGGCAGGGATAGCGGCAATCAGACACCTTACCAGGGACTACAACGAGAGCCAAATCATAATCAGCACCCTCGACGAATATGATGAGAATCCGTGGCCGACGGTATGGTGGTTGATTGCACGGCGTATTACGAAGCGGTGAAATCAGAGTGTGTTTTGATTGGTTGGCGAATAGAATAGCCTCCCCCTATTATACGACGGCAAATCATCAGCCATTGAACAAATAGAGAAATTCGATTGCCATTATCTGCATAATTGTTCGTATCTTTGCATTGTAATTAAGAGAGCAATATATACTACTACTTAATAGCAACTTAATAATAATATAATAATAAATAGCAGTTATGGAAATCACAGACATCATCAACAACGAAAGAGTAACCTCCACCTTCTTCAATCTGTGGGAACGCTGGCAGGACGAAAGCGAGTACGAGGACATCGCTGATTACAGCAAAGTCCTCGCCAAAAGCATCCGCGACGCAGGACAGCCAATCAGCCACGAGAAGCCGACCAAACGCCCCTTCGGTCTCAAGTGCATGATTAACGGAGTGAACTACCGCCTCTTTGTCAAGAGGAAATCACAAACCACCATCGCCATGTGCGCAAAGCGTCTGACAAAATAGATTTACGCTATGTTGAAATTTATTCGTACTTTTGCATCGTAATTGAAAAACAACTTAAAACATAAAAACAACATGAAAGCAAACAACCCCACCCCCAGCAAGTTCGCCACATGGTGTAAAAAGAACGACATGAGCAAGGCCGAGGCTATTATACTGGCCATGTGTGCCGCCTACATCCTCGCCCAAATTGTGAGGGCTATTTTCTAACGATTAACACCCCCAATCACAATGAAAAACAAGAACAAGGAAAACACCAAATTCCTCCAATCACTCCCCTCCGACAAGGTGGCAGACATCGCCGTCCAATCATTCGGCATCATCCTCAACGGCAAAGGCAGATTCAGCGGCCAGCAGTTCGTTAAGGCAATACGCAAGTTCCTCAACATCCACCTAATCACCTCACCCTACACACGAAAAGGATTCAAGATAATAAAGGCCGCAGTAATCAAACACATCGAAGAAATTGAAGTGATTGACGGTCTCTCCCGAATCCGATACTCAAAGAACGAATAAAGATTGTTTCCATAACTCTGACAGGCAAGGGAATCCTCCCCGACCGCAACGGCAGCACAACACAATGTGATTGCCGTTTTTTCATGCCCTCACCCCCACCAATCAAATTTATATGGAACGCACGATGATTCACCCCCATTTTTTCGTTTTTTCAAATCATCCATTGAACAAACAAGATAAGATTGAAAGGCGTATAAACGAAAAATATAGGCAGCAATCTATTTGAGAATGATTGATATACGGATGAAGAACGATTGGTGTTAAATCTATGTTAAAAAATACGCTAAATGATTGAAAAAGAAAACAAAAAGATGGCAAATCGCGGAGAATTTCTACAAGGTGGTGAGCCGCCGCTAATCGGGCGCGCGCGTTCCTCGCAAAAAAACATCCCTTTTTGATTTATTTTTTGTCGGCAATGAAATTATATTTTTTCAAGCCCACACTCCCATTATGTTTCTTTTCCAATCATTGCAGTATTTTTTTTAGCCTATCCTCCCCTTATGTATTTTGATATGATTTCTGCATGATATTTTTTTAACCACGCCACCATGTATATAATTTTTCAATATTAAAGCATTATTTTTTTAATAATAACTGCCATATACTCAATCTTTTTATTCTACTACTTGTATATATTCAATCACTTAATTATCTATGTTATAATAGCGTTTTATATATTCTGCTGGTGTAATATATTGCTGTTTAATCGGTGCTTTTATATGGTGTTAAAATGGTGTTTTAATAGGTGTTTTATTACTATTCTGCATAACTATTGAGTGGTATATTCAATCGTAGTAATTACTTTCTTTTCATGGTGTATAGGTGTTTTTAATGGTTGTTATGATTACTATTTATACTACTATTATAACAACTATTTATAATTATTATTTATAATATATTATTATTAAGTAGTTTATAAGTTGATGGTAAATCCGCGCACATTCGCTCGTGTACGCTCATGTACGCAATACGCGCGCGTGTACGCAATCAGGGTTACTCCCCCTTATATAGGGGAGTAAATGTGCAGAAACTGATTGCCAGTATCTCCTATTTTCTTCGTACTTTTGCAGCAGAAATTAAAACAGAGAACAATGGAAACAAGAAAAGACAATCCAAAATTCACTTACCAAGTGTATGCCGCCATCTACTGCGGCCACCGCAACGCCGCCGCAATCATGCGCTTCCTCCACGCCGAAACAGAATATCAGCAAATCTGCTTCTCGCTTGCGAGGTTGCAGCAGGAGGGCGTTGTAATCTGCAACGACGACGGCTATATGCCTGTATTCCTACCTACTAAATAGATTGATAATAAGTGCGAAAATAGTCGTACTTTTGCAACGTAAAACAAATTAAAACACACATACAATGGAAACAACACCAAAGATTGACCAGTACGAACAGCAGGCTCTCGACTTCTGCAAGAAGCACAACGTCCAAATCCACATCGTAAAGAGCGGCACGGTGCAGGGATTCCCCAACTGCAAGCACGACCGCCACATGACACACATCCGCAATCGGGTGAAGATAACCACCGCCCTCGGCAGTTTCGGATTCTACTTCTACGGCTCTTATGCCGACTGGCAGTATGGCCGCAAGGCTACCCCCTACCAAATCCTCGCCGACATGTCGTGCTATATCTACACCCCCGACAACTTCAATGATTTCTGCGCCGAGTACGGCTACGACGATGATTCAATGTCGGCCTTCCGCGTGTTCAAGGGAAGCCGCAAGATGTCGGACAATCTCCACAAGTATTTCACCGAGGAACAACTGACAGACCTCGCCGAGATTCAGTAACACCCCCGCCGCTATGAGAACAGCAATCGGCATACTTTGTATTGTGCTGCCTATAGTAGCAGCATATTGGGACAAGATTAAACCACTACCAACCGGTAATAAATAATATCATGGCTATATATACGCTCAATCAACTGCGGGATATGGCGAAAGAAAATACCGCAGAGGAATTGAAGAAGATTATCCTCCCCATGTTCACCGCCCACTATAAGGAGGTGTACAAGCGGGACAAGGATAAGATTGAACGCCGAAAATATTTCGGGGTGTTCATCCGCAGGACAACTGATTACATGGAGTTCGACGCTCAAACAGACACTGGCCGTGAACGCTCACTTGAATCACTCGACAAGTTCGTGGCTAAATGCAAGGAGAGGGTAAGCCGAATCCCCCACGTCGAGAAGGTGTGGTGTACCTTCGACTTGAACGGATTGACCGTCTATTATTCCCACTACACCTTGCTACACAAGGCCACAATCGCCGCAAAAGCAGACCATTGGGCTGAAATGTATGCGTGGAGATTGGTACACCAGCCCGACGACCATCACATCGAGGACGATTACAAGACGATAACTATGTACACTAAATAGAGTAATTTAAGTTGTTTTTTAATCCGAGGGTGAGACGGCCATAAGCCTCACCCTCATTTCGTGCAATCAGACGATATGTTTTCCGAAAACTTATTTTTAGGCCGTTTGAGCGACTTTCTCGAAGGCCGTGGATAGTTATCCCACCCCGACCACAAAAGCCCGCCAGCGGCCACGAAAACGGCCAAAAACGGCATATTATACCAACACCCCCCCACCCACGGCAGACGGCATGAAACAGATTAAACAAAAATTCGAGGTGTCGGAGAAAGATTGACCACCTTCGGCTTTTTCTTCGTACTTTTGCAACGTAATTCAAAGAGTAACAATAATTAAAACAATTCAAAATGGAAACTTTCAACGAAAAACAGATTAAGATGCAGCGTGAACTCGACATCATGCTTGCCAAAATCGCGAACACAATGGAACGCTTTGCTGGCGACATCCTCCTAACCCGCGAGGAAATCATCGACAACCTGCTCTCGTATGGCTCAATCGACTGCTTCTGCCATGCGACACACTTCGACACCGAGCGAAGATTTGGCTGGTACTACGGCAAATATCCCTCGGCACTGGAATGTGCAATCCAGACCCTCGGCGTTGATTTCGTCGTCGGCATCAAGTATGACAGAGAGAGCGGCAGATTGACCGCCACCGTTACCTTGGTGAACGAGGAACGCAAATCGGTGGTTGACGACATGGTGAGCCGAATCCGTCAGCAGAATGTTTTTGTAACCACTGGAAAGTACGAGGCAAAGAAAGATTGACGTTAATTGCAATATTCTTTGTACTTTTGCAATGTAATTAAGAAACATAATATAAACAACTTAAACAACAAGATTATGGCAAAGCAAGTAATTAAGTACGATTGTAAGTCCTACACTATCTTCGAGGGCTTTTACAACTCAAGGCTCTTCGATTGGGACATGGTTTCGGATATGCTCCAGTGGGATGCACACGAACAACAGCGCAGAATCATGGCGAAATTCGACATGCAAAGTTATGAAAACGCCGTCGGTGAGAAGATTTGCGGACTTCTCTCCAACCTTATGAAGGACGACGAAATTTTCGGCGAGATTACCTTCAAGCAAATCAAGTCGCCTCGTGAATACAACTTCACGACCGACACGCTTGAGGCGGAGATTGAGGTTGACCTCGTTGAGTTGTCGAGGAGAATCACCAAGTGCAAGGAGGCGTATATCGGCCTCAATCGCTACCTACGCACGAACTACAGCAACCGAAGCGGATTCATCAGTTGGATTCCAAACAACTGCCCCGACTTCTTCCGAAAACTGAAGCCCGACACCCGCGAATCGGACGTGCTTCTCGACTACTGGTTCCTCCACCTGATTTACAACGACAAATACGTTGAGGCATGGGACGTTCAATCGTTCTTGGAGGACAGAGAGGAAAGTTGGTATCACGACGATTTGTACGAGTTCTGCGGCAACGAGATTTACGAACACTGCCTTGAGGTCGAGGATGAGAAAGAGGCGGATATAATCTGTGAGCCATGAGCCGCCCCTGCTACGTCGAGATTGAGGGGCTGGGCGAGGCCAAAGTCCAGTTCCGAAATCTCGCTGGCGGGTACACCTCCGTCTGCGAGATTGACACAGGCTTCATAAAGGTCAAGGGAGAGGCCACCGCCCCTATGATTGCGTTCCAGTGTGCGCTCACCGACCTACAGAAAAAGATTGGCCGTATTAGAAAATAAATTCGTACTTTTGCACTTGAAAATAAAAAAGATATGGCAAACAATAGCACGGCAAATATAACAGAATATTCACGCTGTCAATGTGGCGCAATTACGTTGTATTTTGACAACGGCGCAAATAACAGCATGAGAGAGACAACCCGCAAGCGGTTAAAATTGAGCCTTCGAGGGGCGAAGAAATTGCAGGATTCATATTGCTGCAACCATTGTGTAAACCACTGGGGCATAGATTTGTGCGAATGCGGAAGCGGTGAGCCAGTGGGTAAGTGTGATTGCGGCTCAACCCACGCCGTGCAGACGCTTGGGGAGAAGTATGATTCATTTTCCAAAATAGTGGAGGCTTTTTCAAAATGAAACTATCTGAAATCAAACGCAAGAGCGATGAACTGGAGGCTCAAATCAAGCAACTCCAAGTCGAGTTAAAGAACACGATTATCGCTGCCATCAACGAGGCGGCAGAGGGCAATCCCTACAACATCAAAAAGTTGGGCGCACATTGCTTTATCATAAAGAGTTCACAGATGATTGACAGTCCGTGGTCGCCCGCATTCTACGATTGGGAGCAGACGGCAAAGTTTGTAAAAGAGACGCTGGAGAATCGAGACGTAACGGAATGGGTGTCTATCATGGAGAAATGGCTTGAATCTGCAAAGATGAATACCATCGAAGTGAAGCGTAGATTAAAAGTGTGGGGCAGTTACTACCAAGAATTTACAACTCCAATCGACAAGGCGTTTATCGAAAAAGTGCTTGAAATTATAGAGCAGAAATAGATTGCCAATATATGCCAAAAAGTTGGTACTTTTGCAAAAGAAAATAAAACAAAGAAATAAAAACAACTTAAAACACACGATTATGCAGTACAAAGTAGATTTCGACATCAACCAGTTCCAGTTTTGGAGCGGTGCAAAGGACAGGATTGAAGGTCTCGATTCATACACCTTGGAACGCCTCGGCCAGCACATTGAGGAAGTTTTCGGATTCGACGAGGAACTTCCGACAGACACAGCCATCAACGATTACGTTTGGTTTGAGTGGGATAGTATTTGTGAGGCCATAGGAATTGACGACGAGGGCAATCCCGTAGGCAGTGAAGAATGGGTCAAGAGAGCCATTTACAAAAAGTACGATTGGGACGAAGAAACGGCACACGGCTACGCAGACGCTTTCATGGAGGACGAGGATTGCGAGAACATGGACGACGTTGACGAGTTGATTGACGCTTTCGAGGAATGGTTTACCTCCACCCGCGCCCACAAGATGATTCGCGAACACTACACGGAGTTGACCGACGAGGACGACGAGCAGATTGACGAGTTCATCGAGGACGAGGTTATAACGATGGATTATGACGACGACGACATCCGCGAGGCTTGGGAATCGTGGGTCGAGGAACATAAGGACGAAGAGGAGGAGGGTGATTGATACCCTCCCATCCATACACTAACCGATTAAAAACAAGTGAAATGAGAATACGAGAAAAAGAACAACTGGCGGCTGATTTGCAACGTGCCATGAGATTGAGCATCACCTACAAGTTTGTCCGAGCGGAGAAGGCTCACAAAATCATACAGGTCAACCTCCAGCGTCGCAAGGACGGCCAGCGATTGACAGGCTCTTTCCAAATGATAACCTACGGCGATTTGCCAGCGGCTTACGAGGTGCTGTCGGAGTTGGCCAACCGCATTGAAATCGAGCAGAGCATGAACGAGTATGTTGTCAATCACGCCATCCATATCACCGACGGCGAGACGTTCCAATCGGCGCAGAAGGCATACACGAAAGCCCGCAAAATAGCGTTGATTGTGCAAAAAATATTCTTCGACGTACTGCCGCAACTTGCAAAATTCAAGGCCGAAAAATTAGCCGTTTAGAGCGTTTATTTTTCGCCGCTGGTGCAATTCTCCACGGCGACAAATTAAAGCCACACAGACGGCCAAAACGAGGCCAAAAACGAGACAAACACAGACGGCCACGGCCACGGCAAAAGCAGCCACCGCAGCGTACAATCAGAAACAGGCTATACGAAGTTGATTGCAATTATGTGTCGGAATGTTCGTACTTTTGCAACCGAAAACAAAGAACAACTTAAAAGACAATATCATGGCAACGATTAAGAAAATGACACTCAAGCATTGGGGTAACGACACACACCTAATCTCGTGTGAGAATGTTACCAGCACGGCGGCACAGAAGGAACTCAACGATTTCCTCGCCGCTCACCCCGAATACAAGGAGTACCCCCTATCGGGAATCCCGCAGGAGGCCATAGGCAAAGACAAGATTTACGTCTATGCTTGGTACTGGCGCGGTGCATGGGCTGACCCTACAAAGGAAATCTACGCCCGCCTCTATAGGGTGGCATAAAAAGATTGCCTATATGTCGGAAAAAAGTCGTACTTTTGCAAAAAATTTGAAACAACAATATTAAAACACACAATTATGCAACCGATTAAACAAATTGAACGCCGTGGCTTTCAGATTAACATCCAAGTCGATACTTGCCCCGAAAGCCCCCGCGAGTGGGATAATCTCGGAACTTTCTACTCGACGGACAGAAACATTAACTTCGACGACAAGCGGATTGACGACCTCCCCTCGGAATATCTGAACGACGACGGAACGGTCAATCTGACGAAACTCGGCAAAGACTATCTTTTCGGATTCGTCCGTTGCTACGAACACAGCGGGATTGCCCTCTACTTCGACCGCAACGCTGGCCGTATCACCGATTGGGACACGCGGTACATTGGTATCTACGCCGTAAGCAAGGACGATGTGATTAAGTGCTACGGCGGTAAGATAATCACACAGAAAAAGAAGGAACTTGCCTTGCAAGTGCTGGCTGGCGAGATTTCCACCTACGAAGATTATGCCAACGGCAATGTGTACGGTTGGGAAGTGAACACCCCCGAAGGCGATTCGTGCTGGGGCTACTACGGCGACGAAGGTATCAAGGACGCTATCGAATGTGCGAAAGATTCGATAGACAGTTACCTCTCGCGCAATTCCGTGGAGTTGGAGCGGGACGAGTACGCAAATCTGCATGAGGACTTCAACAAGGCGGGCGAGGCAATCCACCATATCCTTACCAGACTTTCGGAGAAGTACAGCGATTCGGCCTACGACAAGTATCTTGAATCCATCGACGAACTGCGGGGCGTGCTGGAAGGAAACGCCACCGTGATTGACGACTGCATCGAAAAACTCCGCGACTTTGCGATTTAACATCCCTTTCAAGGGTGGAGGTCAAGAGATTGGCCTCCATCCACAAAGGCAATAATGCCACAAAACAATTAAAAACACACTTAAAATGAAACAGATTAACGTAGAATTTCAGATTGGCGACCGTGCCGTGTTCATCGACGGAAAGCACATCAAATCATGCTCCATCCAAAGCGTGGTGGTCAACGCCGACAATTCAATCTCATACAAGGTGGCATCCAATGGCTGCGAGAAGTCGATTGACGAAAGCCACCTCTTCCACAGCCTCGACGAAATTACAGAGGTAATCAACTCGAAGAAAGCCACATTTGACATCAACAAGAATGTGCAGATTGACATCTGCCGTCCCACTCCCGAACCTTCCGAAGAGGAGCAGGCAATCTCGGAAGAAAACGCCTCTCCTTCGGCCTCAACAGAAACACAGGAGTAACCCCCGCCACCACTACAGAAACGGCCACAGACGGCCAAAAAACGACGTAAAACAACCGACAAACACAACAGAAAATGAATGTAAAAGAATTAAATAAAGAGCAGTTAGACCAGTTGAAGAGTAATCTATTCTACAACGAGGATGAGCGCAACAACTTGAATGTACAGGAGATTGACCTCATCGAGAGTTTCGGCAACTACTGGGACATCCCCGATTGGCTCGTCCACCGCGCCTACGAAGGAATCCAGTTTACCGAGGACGACTTCTGCCACAACTAAAGATTGACTATCTTTTTGAATTTATGTGTAATTTTGCACCGTGTTTAACAAACTAAAGAAAGGAGAATTTATGGGCTTTCTGATTGCATTGACCTTATTCCGCGACGTGTTCGGGGAATTGCTGGGACACCCCTTCTTCAAGAAGTAATGACAGCACAAGGTACTGGAGAGATTAAGTCTCGATGGGGTCGCTCCCGCCAGTACCTCAAAGAAACAAACTTATTAAAAACAACAAATTAAAACATTAAAATTATGGCACAGAAAGAAATCAAGAAGGCAGACCTTCACAAGAAACTCGGTACATTCCAGCGCGCCGAGCAAGGCGACGTAAAGAACGAGATTATCCTCCACTTTGAACACGGCTCCATCTGCCAATCGTACACGTCGCTCGTGGCCTACAAGGTGGAAGAGGAGGGGCGCACGAGATTGTACTTCTCCCGCAAGCACGACTTCTCCAACACGACGAACAAACACGTCCTGCGATTCTGCGGCCTCACCCTCCCCGAAAGACGCAAGGCACTTGAGAACGGAGAGGCAACTATTGTGATTGATTTATAAGAAGTGTGTTTTAATACCAGCCGTCGCGGGGAGAGATTCCCACGGCGGCTCTAACTCAAAAACGAGAAACAATGACAGCGATTTTACTCCTACTCGGCATCATAATCATGGGCTACTGCCTATTCAGCATGACGTTCAACGGCCTATTGATACTCGGATTCGCCCTCTTCTTTTGGGGTTTCTATCGCGTACTAAAGGATGATAAAAAATGAAGATTCAGTACATACCGCAAGAACTCGTCGAAGAAAGCCCTTGGAGGTTGGTAATGAACGACAATCTAACCTACACCATGTATAGGGTTGACAATCCTACCGTCGAATGGGTGTTCAAGGAACACGCGACGTTATTCAAGTTTATAGCAGACAATCAGATAGACCTACAAGTCGGCGATATAATCGTTGATAAACGCACCCACCAGCGGCTCGGACAGCCAGCGATAAGTGAAAACACCGAAGGGCTATTAAAACAACGCAGGGACACCCCCGCAAACGCAAAATAACATGGAAAACAAAGTACACAACGACGACACAATAAATGTTGAAATAAATGGGAGGCCGTTCACTCCGCACGATTTGGCTAACCTCGAAAAGTTGAACGAGGAATACCTAAAACAGAATCCACCGAAACCGTTTGCGTGGTCTTTGGTCGAGAGATACCAATCACACTCACACTGGTTTTTCAAATCATTAATTCCGAAAGACAGGTTGCTTGAAAGACCTGTATTATCAGATTGAAAATAAATGTGGAAAAAGTAGTATTTTTGCATCGTAATTAAAACACACAATATATGAAAAAGCAAGAAGTAGTAACAAGATTGCACACCCTTATCAAGCGTTTCAACCAGTTGGATAAGGCAACACAGAAGGAAAATAAATCAGTCCTGCGGTATCTGCGCGACTTGAAGGCAGCAGCCGTCCTCGGCAAAATCGAGTACAAGTCTGTGTGGCATCCGATGAAACTCTACCGATTGAAGGGCGATACCCCGCAGACAACGGTCGCTGAGTACAGAGAGCGTTACGGAGATTCCATCGAACTCGTCGAGGGTATCTATCCTATCGAGGTACTTAAAGGCAACCACTATGTAGAGTTGTAATGGAAATCAAGGCCACATACCGCTTCTACGACTACTGGCAAAAGCAGACAATCGTAGTACCTTGTGTGGTGGTCAACGAAACGGAGAAGAGTTACCGAATCAAACTACTCGCCACTAATGTACGAGGCAGGAAATGGGGCGACTTTACATGGGTAGGCCGATATTCCGTAACCTTCGAGAAAGAGCCTGTCGATTGTACAAACGCATTTTGGAACAACGATTAAAACACACGAATATGGAACTAAAAGATTACAAACAACTTATCGAAGAGCGTGCCGACAAACTAATCATCGACACTATGGGAAGAGAGCGATTGGTCGCACGTTCAATCGCAGACGATGCTCGGCACATGAAGTTCAACTACATATCTGCCGACGATTTTGTCCGCTACCAGCGGGAACAGATGCTCGGCGATGATTTCGCACTCATCGGCGCGGATAACCTACGCAAGTTTTACGAGGGTATTCCCGCCCCGCCTATTGAGGTCGGTACGCCCTGCACAATAATGTACTACAGCGACAGACGCGCCGCAACAATAACGGAGGTAAAACGCAACAGAGACGGCAAACCTATCGAGATTGGCGTGAAGCACAACGTGGTCAAATGCCTCGACTACTACGCTGGAGATTATGAGATAAAACCCAAACTGACAGGAGAGCCTGATTGGTTTACCCTGCGCCGTGGCGGTCGGTGGATTATGCGTGGCCACCTCAAGAAAGACGGCGTGCGCCTTGCAATAGGCTACCATCACCATTATATTGACCCTCATTTTTAAGAATATGATTGATACAAAGAAAGTTAAGGTAGGCGATACCGTCCTCATAAAGTCTCTGATTGTCAAGAGGCCAGCCCCCACCACCGTGGCATATATTGACGGCGAGAAGCACCTGTACATCTCTGATTCTCCGAATGGCAAAATACGTGTTGATGTCAACGAGTGTTGGTACAACACCGAAGCCAATCGTAACAAGGTCGTAAACAAACATCCGTACTGATGATAGAATCTTGCTATAGTTGGCCTTATTTTGGCCTCCAAAGCATCGACGCGGACGACATACCGCCCGACGTACAAAACGCGTCAGGAAGGCTACAAAAACGGCCAAAACAAGGACGAGGGGACACTCCCCTCCTACCTATCGACCAAATAGACGAGGAACTGGAACAACTCATGTACCACCGAGACGTGCCAATCTACAAGGACGCTGACGGTATGTATGTGATTCTCGTCTACAACGACAGCGGGGCGAAACATCCAAAGACCAAGACAATCAAGACACACCACCTCTCGTCTATCAAGCGGCTAATCGGGGCGGCACTACAGAACAACGACGGTCGATTTCGGTACATGAACAGAGGGTATGTCCTTGCACTATGACCCTCGAAATTAACTTATAGGTTAATCGAATTTCCTTAAACGCGAGACGAATTTGTCGGTTGAATGAATTTTTATCTTATTTGAATTACGACACATAGAAAGAATTTTGAAGAAAGATTTGTTACGAATGTGAAAATTTATGTATTTTTGCAGCGTGGACAAAGGTAGAATATACTACAACTACGCAATTTCGGATTGTGGGTCTCTTGGTAAAAACGAGAGTTCCTTTGTCCACACATCCAAAACTCACAATCCATCCCATAGGGACGCTGATGATACTCCGACATCCACGGAGGAAGTCAGCGTCCCATTCTTTTCTGTTAAGGTTAATCGTCGAATTTTAACCAACATATCATACAATCAAGCAAAGGCTCTCGCGTTTCATTGCTTGGTAAAAGGCATGGAGAAGGCAGAAGGTCGCACGGCATCGTACACCATCAACTCTATGCACGAATTTACAGGCGTACACGCAAAGACAATCGAACGACGACTGCTGGTACTTGAGGATATGGATTACATCGGTTACGACGAGAAGCACAAACTACGCCTCAAGAGCATTCGCTCGAAGCACTCGGAAAAGAATATTGAAATCAGAATAAGCACCCAAGGAAACGTACTTAAAAACGCAGAGAAGGCATTACTGGCCATCCGTCTCGCTATCAAAATCAAGCAGATAGAGTTCTACCGCAATGCTCTCGCCAAATACGCAAACGCCACAAACAACCCAGCATCGAATATGTCGATTAAGGAGTTCAAGCAGTTGCGGGCATGGTTGAGGGAACATTGTAAGAGTGATTTCCGCATGACAGAATGGCAGGACTACGGCTGGTCTTACAAATCTATAGCGAAATACCTCGGCACAAGTATCAAGACGGCTGTGTCGGTGATGAATTTTGCCGTAGAATCGTCGTTGATAAACAGAACACGGCGGTCAATTTGTAAGAAAATATCAAATTCTGTCGAGTTGAATTTTATTGACTATACTTTTTGTTATAGAGGTATAGCATATAAAGTATTTGCCAACTCCTACAGAATTAACCCCACCCTCCCCTTGGTATAAATTAGATGGTAAAAATTGAAGGCACTATGACATACAAAGGAATACTGATTGAAGGAGAGCCAACGCTCGATATGTTTGTTGAATATACAAACCAAAAAGGCTTCGATTTGAACGCGGAGGAAGTGTACTTAAAGTACAAGAAAAATGGATGGCTCACGCAGAAACACAGGCCAGCAAAGACCGTAGAATCGCTCATAAATGCTGCGAATGGAACGAGACACCTACAGGCAGTTAAAGAAGGAAGGGAGGAGAAATCGGGTAAGAAGATACCCAAACCACCATCAAGAGATAAGAATAAAAGCCCGAAGGAAAATTATTATGATTTCTTGCAAAGCGACTACTGGATGTATGTAAGGAAATTGAAACTGAAACAATGCGGAAAAAAATGTCAGATTTGCGGAAGCAAAAAAGATTTAAGTGTTCACCACAACTCCTATGCACACCACGGACAAGAGCATAAATATCTTGAAGATTTAGTCGTGCTGTGTAATGAATGTCATAAAATGTTCCACCATAAAGTAAAAGACTAACCCACATATACCCAAAGAAACATGATGAAACTCATCTTTACATTACTCGGTTTATGCCTAATCGTAATGGCGGTCGCAGCCTTCATTTGCTTCATAATCGAATGTGGAAGCAGGGTAAAGTGGCGTTATAGATACTGGCTGATAGTGTCTGTCGTAATGTCAGTCGTTGGTGCTGTAATGCTGATAGTCGCGAATTGGTTGTAACTGATTGAATTTAATTGAAGAATTTGTCGTATTTTTGCAAAAAATTTCAAAGTATGAGCAATATATTTGAAACAAGAGCGAATATCGGCATAACCGACAAGGTAATTGGCAGTGTGATGTTCGGTCAAATAATAACAGACATCATGAAGGAGGCTCGTAGTGGCGACAGAATACTTTTCGCCGCAACACTTCACGAGGACACGGTAAAAAATGTCATGCAATTCAAGGGTGGTCTCTACTGCCTCAAGAGAGAGCGATGCACAAGAGGTGATTATGAGTTTAATATGGAGAATTACAACATCACCATTCGCATAATCAATGTGGCCATGTACAGCGATGAGGATATTATGAAAAAGACAACTGGCTGTCTTTGGGATAAGGTTGTAATTGCCGATGCTTCGCATGTAAGCAAGAGAGTAGCCGCCTATTTATCGAGCCGATGCCGCTCAAACTCTAAAGAGAAAGACCGCGAGGCCATAACGCTCATTACATCGTGTGTTGGCTACAAGAACAATGAGATTAACGAAATGATTAAAAACCCATCTTCGGAGCGTTGGGGCATACCAATCCATGTATTCGACTACAAGGAAAGGAGTGTCCGATGAATTTCGACCAAGTAAAGGCTGGAGATAAAATCTACCAAGCAGTTATTTACGCAGATGGTTGGCGTATATTCGAGAAGCAAGTCAAGAGCATATCGAATTATAGTTACACTCGATTTTGGCTTGAGGACGGAGGAGACATCACCGTCCCGAATAATCACAAGAGCAGCGAATACAGCATTTCGGAGTGTGTTCATGTATTCACCGACGAGCGGCAGGCTGTCAAGTGGGTCGACACCAAACTGAAACAGGCCGTAAGAGACGCTGAAAAATACATCAAGGACAAACAGAAGGAGCGCGAACAATTCAGACGCAAATTCAAGAAATACTTTACCGATGAAAACATTTGACGACATCAAGGAGGGCAGCACCCTCTACCTCGCTGAGATTAAGCACGACGCGGTTAGGGTCACTCCCCGCACCGTGGAAACGTCCAAGAAATTCAAGGACAGAAATCACATCACGATAGTACCACTCCCCACCGACAATGCCGACCGCTTCACGAAGATGTTTCCGTACTTGGACGACGAGTACGCCTGTGACGGCCACGGAAATCGTTTCTACATCACGCCACAGAAGGCGCAGTTGTGGCTAATCGACAAAATGACCGAGGAGGTGAGGCTGGCTGGCAACCGCTACCGCAACGCACAGAACAAACTCACCCAAGCGGTATCGCTCAAAGTTTGATTGACGATGGAAAAGAATTTTTATGTACTTTTGCACAGAATTACAAAAGGTAAGATGATGGACGAACAAGGTAACACCACCCTCCCCGAAAGAGGGTTTACGAAGAGGCACACACGCGCATGGCTCGAAGGCTACTGCGTATATATCTCCCGCCTACTCAAGAAAGAACGAGAGGAACACGCCAAAGAGGTGCAGGAATTGAAGGTCAAAATAGAACTCCTCGAAACAGGATATGCCACCAAGAAGGCCAAATACATGGACGACATGATGGATTTCCAAAAAGAGGTTTTCAAGGAAGAGCAGTATCGTAGATTGCAAGAGGAGAACAAGGAATTAACAAAGCGGTGTAACGAGCAGAAGAAATCAATCGGAGAACTCGCCGCCAAATTGCTACACAAATGAAAAGATATAATAGCAAGCAAAAGAAAATAAGATTTGTATGTTCCGATAAGTGTTTTTATTTATCATTTTGTGGGTATTACAAAGGAACTACAGGTGCTCATGATGATATATGGCATCAAAGTTATATAAAGAAAAAGTTGGTAGGGAAATTAAAATATTAAATCATAAACAACTTAAATATGAATAAGATAGAACAACTCTATCAAGAGAAAGAGAAAGTCGGCATTGCAGAGGTCAGCAAATGCACGATAAGTGAGGAAATGGCGCGCTTCGAGAATACTCGCTATCTGTTTCAAGATTACGGTCGGATAATGCAAATTTCCGCTGGCACATACGCAAGGCTCATTGTGGACGGCACTCTTATGATGTCCGATACCGATATGGAGCAGCGCACGAACAGAGACTTTATTGAGAACGCGAAAGGTGATGTTATGATTGCTGGTCTCGGTCTCGGTCTCATCATCCACAACTTGAAAGACAAGATAGACAACAATATCGTCAGAACGATTACCGTGTACGAGAAGTACCAAGACGTTATCGACCTTATCCTCCCCAAGTTCAAGGGCTACCCCCTCCGTGTAGTCAAGCAGGATATTCTTGAATACAAGCCGCCGAAAGAGGAGCGGTACGATACTATCTATTTCGATATTTGGCCGTGCATATCCTACGAGAATCACGACGATATGGTTCAACTACACCGTCGCTGGCAGAGCCACAAGCGCGCTGGCGGATGGATGTCGTCTTGGTGTAAAGATTTGGTCTATAAAATGTACAGAGAATAGTTATGGCAAAGAAGAAACTTGTAAAAGGCTATCCCGAATACGCATCGAGCATAAATTGTTCGAGCCAGTTTTTGCATTGCGGGAACTGCTTTCGTGTTGATTTATACAGGAATTGCTTTCATGGCTGTGCGTATTGTTTCGCCAATAATCGCTTCTCGGAAGTGCCGCTGAATTTCTGCGTGGCCGACGTTGGTAAGATACGGAGGCTGTTCGAGGCAGCGATAGACAGAGGAGAAACGAATACGATAGCCAAAGAATTGTTAAATCATAGAGTACCACTACATTGTGGAGGAATGAGTGATGGGCTTCAACCAATCGAATTTGAGTTGCACACCACTCTCGAATTTATCAAACTCACCAAGGAATACAACTATCCTGTCAATTTCTCCACAAAACACGCTGGCCTCCCTCAAGAATATTGGGACGTTCTCGACCCCGCCATCCACACCTTCTCTATCTCGATTATGGGTAGTAGCGAGGAGTTTGTCCGTAAGTTCGAGAGTAACACCCCCTCCGTACAGGAACGGCTCGATTTCGTGAAGGAACTCCACGACCGAGGCTTTTGGGTGAGCATCCGTATTCAGCCCATTGTTGACATTGAGGAGGCGTTGGCTCTCATCAAACGTGCCGAGAATTATGTCAACTACTTTACCGTCGAACACATAAAACTCCCCGCAAATAATCTGAAAGCGTTGGCATACCTCCGCGAGTGCTACAACTTCGACTACCATGTCGTGAAGCGTGGCCGCGAGTGGGAATATACTGGAGTGGAGAAAATTAAGAATATTGAGCGCATCAAGGCTGCTACAAAAGTCCCAATCGGGGTTGGGGACAATGACCTTCACACTATGTCCTCGACGTTGAACTGCTGCGGTATCGACACCATGCCCCCCGCCTTCTCAAACTGGCTCAAGTACAACTCCATGTACATCAAAATGACAGGCGACAGGTCGCAATGGTCGCCCGAAAGTAACCCAAATAACATCTTTACCACCTCATGCAGGAGGGACTTACGGTACGTCAGAGAGTATGTTGACCGCCATTACCGCGAAACTTATGGCAACGATAGACAAATGACTATCAGTATTTTAGAGTAGATGTTTTTGAATTTAAGAAAAATATTTCACAAAGATTGCTTCCGTGTGGAATATTTTTCGTATCTTTGCAACTGAAATTCAAAAGAAAAATAAGGTAGAAATATGGCAAAAGAAACTTACATTAAGTACATCACGCTCTCCAATTTCAGCGGTGTATCGTCCCACACCGAATTTGACAGGAGAGGCGTTGAAATCAAGGGAGACAACCGTACAGGTAAGTCAACCATTATGAAGGCGTGGTTTTGGCTGTGGACTTCCTTTAAGGATGCCTATACCAACCGCAACAGCAACCTATTCGACGACCGTACCCCTGTCAATGCCGACACGCCCACGGCCAGCGTCAAGGTCTGCATCGTTATCGACGGAGTGGAGTACGTCATTGAGCGTACCGCAAAGGCAAAGTTCAAGCGCAACCGCGAGGACGGACAGATTGTCAAGGCCGACAGCGACGAATACAAGACGTTCATCGACGGCGTTGACCTGTCGGCAACTCAATTTGAGGCATGGCTGCAAGCCCACCTCGTCTCGTCGAAGGAACTCTCCTACTGCCTGTGTGGTGATTTCTTCCTCACCAAGGCCATCGAGAAGAAAGATGAAATGAGGAAGATGCTCCTCGAACTCGTCGGCAACTTCCAAGACAGCGACTTGAAGGGCGACTACACCGACCTCCTCCCCCTCCTTGCAAAGAACGACATCGCGACGGTCAAGAAGCAGCACAATGACCTCCGTCTCTCCACCGAAAGAGAGATAGATGCCATC
>AUXO014174257.1_pt1 | contig 21736 bp, 15 predicted proteins | sample 768731 | NCBI WGS metagenome assembly AUXO01 (sample SAMN02715735, study PRJNA202380) | gut metagenome | biome: sheep rumen | host: Ovis aries | place: New Zealand: Palmerston North
TCATAAGGGCAGCAGAAAGTATGTTGCAATCGCTGGTAAGTGCTGGCCTGCATTCCAGACTCAGTTTGGATTCGTACCTTGTTACGTAAACAGCCGTCTTACAAAGAGAGGCATTCCTGTATCATGTGAAGTTGATATTTATGGTGCACTTAGTGAGTACATTGGTAGCGTAGTAAGTAACGATGTTGTTACACTTCTTGATATCAACAACTCAGTACCTAAGGATATGTACAACGAAGAAATCAAAGGTAAATTTGATTATGATTATAAACTTACAGATACATTCATGGGATTCCATTGTGGTAATACAGCTTCAACAAAGCTTGCATTCTGTGAAATGAAGAACCAGAAGATTATGGCTAGATCACTTCCAGAAGAAGTTACAAATGGTACTCTTGAAGGTGATATTGCTCCAGGTCAGGCTACAGTTTACAGACTTCAGTCTACATCAGATGCTAAGCTTCGTGCTTACATTGCTCAGGGTGAAGTTTTACCAGTTAGAACAAGATCATTCGGTGCTATCGGTATCTTCGCTATTCCAGAAATGGGTAGATTCTACAGACATGTATTAGTAGAAAAGAATTATCCACATCATGCAGCTATCGCATTTGGTCATCATGGAAAGTGCATCTATGAAGTATTCAAAATGCTCGGCGTAGATGTAGATGAAATTGATTACAATCAGCCAAAGGGTGTTCTTTATAAGACAGAGAACCCATTTGCTTAATTAAATCAGAGATAGAAGTTGAAGATTCTCTTAATAGAGAATCTTTGACTCCGCTCAAAGCTTCGGAGGCTTCTCTGATATAAATTAGAGATATTTATAATGCTATGTTTAGTTTTAAGCATAGCATTATAGTTTATTATGATATATGGTTAAGTAAATCAACAGAAGATAGATATGTTTATGCTTGAAAATATATTTAAAGATGTTTTATAAGTAATTAAAGAAAAGAGGAACGAATATGTATATTGGTGTAGATTTAGGTACTAGTGGTGTTAAGTTACTCTTAATGGACAAAGATGGTAAAATCTTAAAGAAAGTTACAAAAGAGTATGGCTTAAGTTTTCCACAGCCAGGATGGTCAGAACAGAATCCATATGACTGGTATGATTATACTATTTTAGGTATTAAGGAATTAATTAGTGAAATCAACCCATCAGACGTTAAGGGATTTGGTGTTGGTGGACAGATGCACGGTCTTGTTATTTTAGATGAAAATGATGAAGTTATTAGACCTGCAATTCTTTGGAACGATGGTAGAACAACAGCTGAAACTGATTATCTTAATAATGAAATCGGTACAGATAAGCTTGCTAAGTATACTGGTAATATTGCATTTGCTGGTTTTACAGCTCCAAAGATTCTTTGGGTTTATAATAATGAACCTGATAACTTTAAGAAGATTAAAAAGATAATGCTTCCAAAGGATTATCTTGTATATAGACTTACTGGTGCATTTAGCTGTGATTATTCAGATGCATCAGGTATGTTACTTTTAGATGTAAAGAATAAGTGCTGGTCAAAGGAAATGCTTGATATTTGTCATGTTTCTGAAGACATGCTTCCAAAGCTTTACGAAAGTAGCGATGTTGTAGGAACAGTTAAGAGTGATGTTTTAGCCAAACTTGGGATTAATGGTGAAGTTAAGGTGGTTGCTGGTGCTGGCGATAATGCTGCAGCTGCAATTGGTACAGGTACAGTTGGTGCTGGTAGATGTAATATCTCACTTGGTACATCTGGTACAATCTTTATTACAGATAGCAAATTCGTTGATCTTGATAATAATGCACTTCATTCATTTGCTCATTCAGATAAGGGATTCCACATTATGGGTTGTATGCTTTCAGCTGCTTCATGTAATAAGTGGTGGATGGATGAAATTCTTAGAGATAAGGATTATGCTAAAGCACAGGAAGAAATGGGCAACTTAGGTGAGAATAATGTATTCTTTTTACCATACTTAATGGGTGAGAGATCTCCTCATAATAATCCAAAGGCTCGTTCAATGTTCATTGGTATGAGTATGGATACAACAAGAGCTCAGATGTCTCAGGCTGTACTTGAAGGTGTGGCTTTCGGTATGAGAGATTGTTTAGAAGTTGCTAAGGAAATGGGCATTAACATTACAGAAACATGTATCTGTGGTGGTGGTGCAAAGAGTCCACTTTGGAGAAAAATCATGGCTAATGTACTTAATATCAAGGTTAATACATTAAAGAATGATGAAGGTCCAGCTTTAGGTGGTGCTATTCTTGCAGCTGTTGGTGATGGCGTATATCCAGATGTTATTGAAGCTGCTAAGAAGATTGTAGAATATGATAGTTCTATCGAACCAGATGCAGAAATTGCTGCTAAGTATGATAAGGCTTATGACTTCTATAAGAAGTTATATCCACATACAAAGGATTTATTCCAGTAAAATTAAATATGATTTTATTTATAAATTAGATTAGTTATGGGGCTGCTTTTTGCAGTCCCATAATAAATGGAAAAATATTGTAGTATAATTATAGTTTTTGGAGAAGAAATATGAGATTATCAAATGTATATGGAAATGGTATGGTTTTCCAAAGAGATTGTGATAAAAATGTAATTAAGGGTATTTTATATACTGAAGAAGAATTAAATAATGATAATAATGCAAATATTAATTGCAATAATATAGAGATTAAGGTTGTTGCAACTGATGAGAATGGAAATGAAGCATTTGCTGTAAGAGAAGTTATTAATGATAATGAATTTAGAGTTTCTATTCCTTCAATGAGTAAGGGAGGACCTTTTGAGGTGACAGTCAGTGTAATAGCTAATGATGAAAATGTAAAAATAGAAGATGTAAAGATTATAGATGTTTATTTTGGCGATGTTTTTATGCTTGCTGGTCAGTCAAACATGGAGCTTATGTTTGCACTTCTTCCTGATACGTTTAAATCTGAGTATAAAAAGATTGCTAATCCTATGATTAGAAGCTTTATACTTGGTAGAAATACTGAGTTTAATAAACCTAATGATATTATAGATTATGGTAACTGGATTGTATGTGATGAATATAGTTTAGATCCTGTAAGTATATTGGCATTTTTCGTCGCCGATAAGCTAGCTAAAGAAAAGGATGTTTACGTTGGACTTTATCATACAGCTGTTGGTGGCGTTCCAATTGAAACTTATTTAAGTGAAGAGTCAATTAGAGAACTTAATATTAATGTTGATTTGCTTGAAAAAGCAAAGGTTCCTGGTTATATAAGAGAAATTAATGAAGCAGAAGTAAAAAGAGATACTGAATGGATATTAACAGCTAAGGATGTTTTCAAGGATTTAGATGCTATTAGAAATAATGGTTCTAAGGGAATCGTGGAAGTTCCTGGAGATATGGAAGAGTACAAAGATTTTGTTGGTAGTCTCATGCTTGAAAAGAAGTTTGTAATTGATGAAGAAGATAAGGATTACCTTAAGGATGCAAAACTTTATCTTGGTGCTATCGTAGATGCTGATGATACATTTATTAATGATCATTTCGTTGGAAATACAGAGTATAGATATCCACCTAGAATTTACAGAGTTGAAGATGGAATCTTAAATGTTGGAGAGAATACAGTTAGAATTAATATGCTTGTATTTAGAAAAAATGGTAAATTTGTAGGTGGCATGCGTTATTATCTTCTTTTAGCAAATGGAAAGAAGATTGATTTAACTGGTGCTTGGGATATTTATAAAGCAAAAGAAATGCTTGATGAAGAAGGTAATCCTAACATTTTACCTGATATAACTTTCTTTGAATATTATCCAACAGCACTTTTTAATGCTCATTTAGCACCACTTCGTGATGTGAATCCGTTAGCATATTTATTCTATCAGGGCGAAAGTAATGTTGAGCGTTCAAATGATTATAAACGTCAATATGTAAGAATGTGTGAGGATGTAAGGAAGTTATTTGCTAATGATAAACTTCCTATTATTCAGACACAGCTTTCAGCTTTTTCTGATGGATATGTGGATTATAATATTGATTGGGCTATCTTTAGAGAGATTCAGAAAGATGCTCTTTGTGTTGATAATTCAGCATTAGTTCAGAGTTATGATTTAGGTGAATATTATGATTTACATCCATATAAAAAGAAGGAACTTGCTGATAGAATGTATGTGGCTATAAAAGATTTAGTTTATGGGGAAACAAATTATATTTATGGTCCAACACTTGATAAAATTGATATTTCTAATGATAAAATTAATGTATATTTTAAATGTGAAAGTAAGTTAGAATATAAGAAAAATTTAAATTATAATCCAGAGGTTGATCACTTTGAAAGCGGAGATAGTGATGTTCATGGATTTGCTATTAAGTTAGTTGATGGTAAGATTTTTAGAATAAATGGAGTGATAACTTCGGATAATTGTGTTACAATAAACACTAGTGCATTTGCTGATATTAATAAGGATAATATCGATGAAATTTCATATATGTTTATTAACGCTCCTATGGAAGTTAATTTATATGAAGGTATTATGCCGGCAGTGCCATTTAAGAAAAAGATAAAGTAAATGATATTTTTTGCTACTAGTTGTAAGGAGTATAGAGTTAGCATATGAAAAAATTTAAGAGACGTTTTAGAAGATGGATGAATATGTTAATGCTTAGGGATAAATTATTATATTTATTCCTATTATGCGTGCTCTTACCTTTGATAGTAACCGATGGATTTATTATTTATAACTTTAGTACAATTAATACCACAAAGCAGAAGCATGAATTAAGTGAATATGCAGAAGCTGTTGAATATTATATAAAGAACAGGCTTGAATATCCTATTTCAGCAGCAAGAGTTTTATCTCATAATGATGTAATTAATAATTTGTTAAATACCAAGTATGATTCAACAACAGATTATTATAATAGTATTCAGGAATTTAAAAAGAATACTATTTTTGGTTCAAATATGGGAATTGATAAAGCTACACTTACTATTTATGCTGATAATGATACTATTATCAATGGTGGTGAATTCTCAAAATTATCTTCAGTTAAAAACGAAGAATGGTATAAGTATATTGGCAATAAAAATGCAACATCAAACGAATACTATAATACTGACAAAGAGGCCGGATTTGACGATGCAAACAAATATAATTATTCAACCAGACTATTGTTTTACTACGATCGTGATGAGACTAAGAGAAAGATTAGTAAGCGAAAGGTTTTATTCTTATCAAGCCTTAATATGTACAGTTGGAGCGGGTGCGATAAAGTATTAAAGATTGAAATGGAATATAATTCTTTTGTTGAAGGTATTAATAAACTTGGGCTTGACTGTGATATTTATCTTTGTAAAGGAAATAAATTACTTATTTCTAATACAGGTGGTAATAACGTAATTGATGATTATGGTAGTTTTAAACTAAAAAAGAAAGTAAATTATAGTAAGCCTTTGGTTCTTCATGGAGAGGCGTTAACAATTAATGTTGTTAGTTCGGATTATACTCCATGGAAACAGATGGTTAGAAGTATTCCACTTATAATTGCTCTCTTACTTCTTAATATTGTATTGCCTCTTTTCATGATGCAGCAGATAGAAAGTAGTATTACAAGTAGAGTTAAGAAACTGGAGAAAGCATTTGCTAGTGTAAATGAAGAAAAGCTTAAAATGCTTGATAGAATTGAAGGTGAGGATGAAATTGCAAACCTTTCAATTAACTATAATCATATGGCACGGCGTATTAATGAACTTATTCAGACGGTATATAAGGATAGGTTAAAAGAGCAGGAGATGGATATTGCCAGACAAAATGCAGAGCTTCTTGCTCTTCATAGTCAGATTAATCCACATTTTCTTTTTAACGCACTTGAAAGTATTAGAATGCATAGTATTTTAAAGGGTGAAGAAGAAACAGCACAGATGGTTGAACGACTAGCAATAATGGAACGTAATAATGTGGATTGGAATAGTGATGAAGTTTCTGTTGAGAATGAGATTGCATTTGTAGAAGCGTATTTAGGCCTTCAAAAATATAGGTTTGGCGACAGACTAAATTACGAAATTGAGGTTGAAGATGAGCTTAAGGATATGCTTATCCCTAGACTTACAATTGTAACCTTTGTAGAAAATGCTTGTGTACATGGTGTTGAAAACAAAAAGGGAACAAGCTGGATATTTGTTAGAATTTATATGGAAGGCGATGAGAAGGTTATCGAAATCGAGGATACAGGTTGTGGCATGGATGAACAAGCTATTAAGGATATTCTTGATAAGATGGAAAATGCTGACATAGATAGACTCAAATCGGGGGAGAGAGTTGGTATAATTAATGCTAGCTTAAGACTTAAAATGAGAAATCCAGATAGGATTAGATTTTTCATTGAAAGTGAAGAGGATGAAGGTACAATTATACAGATATTTATTAAGTAAAAAAGGAGTCATAAATGTTAAAGGTTATGCTTGTTGATGACGAACCTTTTATAACCCAGGGTTTAAAGGTTCTGATTGATTGGGAAAAAGAAGGATTTGAGATTGTAAAAATAGCAAATGATGGTGAAGAGGCATATGAATACTTGAAAGAGAATGATTTGGATCTTATTATTTCAGATATAAAAATGCCTGGTATGACTGGTATTGAGTTATTGGAAAAAGTTAGAGAAGAAAAATTATCAGATGCTTATTTTGTTATTCTTTCTGGATATAGTGATTTTTCATATACTCAAAAAGCTATATGGTATAACTGTATGGATTATGTTTTAAAACCAGTTAATAAATCTGATTTAATTACTGTTTTAAAGAAGGTTTCTGAGTCGAGCGAACAGGAAAAACTTAAGAAACTTCATACTAATAAAACAGAAAAGGCATATCTTGAAAGATATTTAACATCTGTAGTTTTAGGTAAATTTGATAAGAATGATATTGAATATGTAGAATCTCAGATGGACTTATCCTGGAATTTAAGATATGTTAGTATTTTTATTGATGATGAAAATGCTGAAATAGAGGATAAGGACTTAAGAGAGAGACAGAAGAAATTATATAATGCTTGTCTTGATGTTTTAAAGGATTATTCAAATAATATTATATTTGATAACGCTGATGAAAACTCATATGCAATTGGATTTATATATTGTGATTATATGAGTAACGGATATAATAGTAAATTTGATTTATTCTTAGAATATGTAAGAAAGCATCTTGAAGGTTTATTACAAAAGAAAGTTATGATGGTTGTTGGAAAGAATGTTAATGGTACAGAAAATTTGTGCCAGTCATATGGTTCGGTTAACATTTTAAAATCACAGCTTGCATTTCATGATAAGAAGGAAATCTATATTTATGATATAGAGTTTAACAAGAATCAAAGTGGTGAAATGCTTTGCAAGAATAGTTTGGATAAATTGATTTTAGCAATTGAACAGAATGATGAAAAAGCTATGAAGAATTCTGTAGATGCTTTCTATGAGGAAATCAAGAAATCGGGCAGAAGTAATGATGCGATTAACTTAAATATCAATTACTTATTATTCCAACTTATTCATATTGCTACAAAACAGGATAATAATGTTAACCAAGAAGAGATTTTAACATATATTTCCGAACAGTCTTTTGATAATAGTTTTTCGCGAGGTTCTTCGGAGCATTTGTTGGAATTCTCGAAAAACTATGCGATATATTTACAACAGCTACGAAAAACAACTGTTGGAGATGTATTTACTCAGGTTGAGGAATTGGTAAAGGAGCATTATGCTGAAAACTTAAACCTTGTAGAGATAAGTAAAAGATTCTATATTAATAATTCTTACTTTGGAAGAATCTTTTATAAAAAATATGGGATTACATTTAAGGATTATTTGACAGTGCATAGAGTGAATGTTGCATGTAATCTTTTACTTACAACAGACATGAGGGTGGCAGATATAGGTGAAGCAGTAGGATATAAAGATAGAGATTACTTTATTAAGAAGTTTATTGAAAAGAAGGGATGTACTCCTGCAAAGTATAGAAAGTCACATGCACAGTAGTAATACCTGATAAATTATACCTGACAAATTATATATGTTTAAATATGTAGATTTATTTGTACATATTTACTAAAAGGAAACTTTATAACGATATCTTGTGCGAAATGTATGCTTTTGCACAAGATATTGTTATTTTTATGTATATAAAAACTAAAAAGTCAGGTGTTATTAAATTAATGCTACGGATAAAAATGGAAAAAGTATAGTTTGTCCCCCTTTTTAGTATTGTTTGTCCGGTATTTTTTTAGTGAAAATGCTATATAATGGTATTACAAAGCATGATACACGTGAGGCAAAATAACAAATTATATGGAGGTAGTTACATGCAAAAGAAAAATTTAGCTGGTAAGTGCGTAGCACTCGGCTTAGTTTCAGTTATGGCTCTTTCTTCAGCAACAGCTTGTGCTGGTGGAAAGAAATCTGAGAAAAAGGGCGGAATTAAACATTTTACAATGTTTACAGCTATGACAGGAACAGAAATTAATGACGATAATGAAATTAAGAAGATTATCGCTGAAAAGACAGGCTGTGATTGTAAGGAAACATGGCTTGCTGGTCAGTCAGATGCAGATGCAGTTAATGCAATGATCTCAAGTGGAACATACACTGACTTCGTAAACGGTGGTGATTCAATGGGACTCCTTGTTGATGCTGGTGCGCTTGTTGCTTGGGATGAATATCTTGACAGTGGCAAGTATCCAAATCTTAAAGCAATGTATTCAGATGCTGAATGGGATAAATTTAGACAGAAAGATGGAAAAATCTACTGGGCTAACGTATTCCAGAATCATAAGAATGCTTCAACAGACGTTATTCATAACGATGAAGCTTTCTGGGTACAGGTTAGAGTATTAGAGGATGCTGGTTATCCAAAAATCAAGACTCTTGATCAGTACTTCGATCTTCTTGAAAACTATTATAAAAAGAATAAGAAGAACGATGATGGAACAGACATCATTCCTTATACAATGCTTTGTGAAGACTGGAGATATTTCTGTATTGAAAATGCTCCTGAATTCTTAGATGGTTATCCAAATGATGGTTCTGTTTTAGTAGACTTTGATAGATCTAAGTTAGATAGTGGCGAAGCTAATCCAACAATCAGAGACTATAATACAACAGATACAGCTAAAGCTTACTTCAAGAAGCTTAACGAAGAATACAAAAAAGGTATCATCGATCCTGAATTTGGTACACAGACATACGATGAATACAAACAGAAACTTTCAAATGGTTATGTTTTAGGTATGTGTGATCAGTGGTGGGATTTCGCTAACGATGTTAATAATGCTTTAAAGACATCAGGTGGTGACCTTAAGGGTTATAACTACGTTCCACTTGGCCTTACAATGAAAGAAGGCGAAGAACAGAGATGGCATACATATGGTGATACAGTTAACCAGTCAAGTGGTATTGCTGTAACAACAGCATGTAAGGATAAAGATGCTGCTTTCAAGTGGATGAACGACTTACTTGATCAGGAAATCTTAGACCTTAGAAACTGGGGTGTTAAGGATGTAGATTACAAGGTGTATGAAGATGATGCAGAAGATGGTTCACATAAAAAAGGTGAGTTCTATAGAACTGAAGACATGAGAATGCAGTTAGCTGATACAGAATATCAGGCTAAGCATATGTGCCCATATGGTTACTTCCCTCAGTGGGGTGGTACAAGTGATGATGGTATCAACGCTTGTCTTCCTAGTGAACAGGTTGGAGAATTTAGAGCAAGTCTTGCAGAACCACTTCTTAAGTGTTTCGATGCATACGGTGCTAACGGATATCCAGACATGATCGGTTCAGTTGGATGTAAAGCTGCTGGATATACAGAGGATCAGGTTGAAGAAATGGCATATTGGTTCCCAATGTACTCACATTCAAACAATATGACAGCTGATACTCCAGGTGGAGATGCTTGGGGCAAGATGGGCTCAGTTAAACATGAGTGGCTTCCAAAAGTTGTTGTTGCTAAAGACTTTGATAGTGAATGGGATAAATATCAGGCTAAGTATAAAGCTTGTAAGCCAGAAGACTTCATCGCAGAAATGCAGGAAGAAGTTAATAACAGATATCAGAAGTACTTAGATGTTCTTGCAAAAGAAAAATAAAATAAACCGGACAAACTGTATGGTTTGAAAGGATGAGGAATAAAGTAAAATATTTATATAGCTGCGCCACAAGCCTCATGGCGCAGCTATATGAAAGTAGAAGTAAAGGTGGCGAGTATGGACAGAGAGAACGTTAAAAAAAATGAGAAGAAGAACTTTATGAAAGAAGTTAAGAGACAAAAATTCCTTTTATTTTGGTCTGCTGTATTTGTAATTTATGGTGTGATTTTTTATTACATTCCATTAGCTGGATGGGCTATTGGTTTCCAGGATTACAAACCTCAGATGAAGACAAACTTATTAAAGATTGTACTTCAGGGTAAATATGTTGGATGGAAACATTTTGATTATTTGTTTAAAGATGAGAGATTCTTAAAAGCAATTAAAAACACATTTGCAATGGGTAGTTTAAAACTTGTTTTTACAACTGTTTTTGCAATTGGTTTTGCTATTTTATTAAATGAAGTTAAAAATATAAAAGCGAAAAAGGTAGTTCAGACAATATCTTATCTTCCACATTTCCTTTCAATGGTTATTGTATGTTGTATATTCCATGATGCATTTGCATCTAAAGGTATTGTTAATGAAATTCTTATAAATACACATATTTTAAAATCACCATTTGCATTTTGGGGTGCTCCAAAATTCTTCTGGGGATTAATTGTTTTCTTAAATGTATGGAAAGAAACAGGTTGGAATGCTATTATTTATCTTGCTGCAATTACATCTATTGATCCTAACCTTTATGAAGCAGCTTCAATTGATGGTGCTGGTAGATGGGGTAAAATTAAGCATATTACTATTCCTTCAATCAGACCTACAATTATTATCTTGCTTATTTTAAATATTGGTAATATTATCAATGCTGGTTTCGAAGAACAGTACTTACTTAGAAATGGTCTTGTTGCACAGGTATCAGATACAATCGACGTTTATGTATTCGTTGACTGTATGAAGAACTTTGCTTACTCACGAGGTGTAGCTGCTGGTGTATTCAAGAGTGCCGTAGCTATTGTGCTTATCTTTGCAGCTAATACAATCGCCAAGAAAATGGGCGAAGAAAGAATATTCTAGGGAGGTTCATGATGGCAGGAAGAGATATTACTTCAGTTAAAACATTCGGTGGAAAGAGAAGAAAAGTTCATAAAACTTCAAAAGCAGATAGAACATTTACAGTTTGTAATGCTATATTTTTGATTATCTTTTCTATCGTAACAATTTATCCTGTACTTAACACTATCGCATATTCATTTAATGATGGTGTTGATGCTATTAAGGGTGGTATTCATTTGTTACCTAGATCTTTCTCAACCAAATCATATAGTGTAGTTTTCCATAAGGAAGGTATCATTACTGGTGCTAAAGTTACTGTAATGAGAACAGTTCTTGGTACATTATTAGCATTATTTTTTAATGCATTACTTTCATTCATTGTAAGTAGAAAGAGATTTATCTTCAAAAACCAGTTATCATTATTCTGGGTTATTACAATGTATGTAAACGGTGGTCTTATTCCAAACCTTTTGTTAATGCAGACATTAGGCTTAACAGGTACATTCTGGGTATATGTTATCCCAGGTATGATTAGTGCATTTAACATGCTCGTTATGAGAACATATATGAATGGTTTACCAGATGCTTTGGAAGAAGCAGCTATGATTGATGGTGCTACATACTGGACAATCTTTGTTAAGGTAGTTTCACCACTTTGTAAACCGGTTTATGCTACAGTTGCTCTTTTCGTAGCTGTATATCAGTGGAACTCATGGTTTGATACAATGCTTTATAACATGATGAAACCTGAGAACACAACACTTATGTATGAGTTACAGAAACTCCTTGCTACAGTTTCAAACCAGGCAGGTGGTTCAGCTTCATCTCATGCAGAAGCAGGTGCAAAGGGTAGTGCTGTTACATCAGTTACAGTAAGATCTGCTGCAACAGTTGTTACTATGGCTCCAATCGTTTGCTTATACCCATTCTTACAGAGATACTTTGTAACTGGTGTTATGATTGGTGGTGTAAAAGAATAATTTGTTTAATACAAAAATAGTTTATATTGACGGAATTTAATTACTTTATTATTTATAATTAGAAAAAGAACAAGAAGAAAAAAGAAGAAATATATATATCACAACTTAATATTTAATCACTTGCTATTGGATAATTGTATGTATATAATACATATGTATCTAAATAGTGGTGATTAAATATTAGGTGGTATATAAAATTATGTATTATTTACCTATGGCCTTTGATTTTCTCTTGCCATGGGTTTTATTTGATTTAAGAGTTTGTATTTTAGATTGATTTGTTTTGTATGATATTTTATTTCAAAAAAATATTTTAATTATATATATTATTTAAATACGATAATTACTATACTGCTAGATTAAGGGAGAATAGCAGTTGTTTAGATATAGATTATAGAATGAGGAGAATTAAAAATGCTAAGATATGATGGACCAGTTATGATGGCCATTAGTAAGATTACGGACTATGTATGGATGACAATTTTATGTCTTATCTGTTCACTTCCAATCTTTACTATTGGTGCGTCTGTAACTGCAAAATATTATGTAGCAATGAAGTATACCAGAGGAGAGGATACACCAGTTACAAAAGCATTTTTTAAAGCTTTTAAACAGAATTTTAAACAGTGTACATTTATAAATATTATCGCTATTATTGTTGGAGTGATATTATATTTTGACTGGGCTTTAACACTTTCAATTAAGGGTGAATTTACATTCCTTATTGAATTGTTATTAGTAGTTGTTACATTGATTTATTTCATGTCACTAATCAATATCTTTTTATTGATTTCTAGATTTGAAATAAAAACAAAAGAAGCTGTAAGTTCGGGTTTGGCTATGTCAGTTAGATATTTTGGTCAGCTAATGCTTATCGTATTCATTATGTTATTTCCGTTTATTTTAATTGTTGCTTGGAATAATTTCGGTATTAAATGGGGATGGTTGATTTGGTTATTCTCAAATATTGCATTAACATGCTATGTTGCATATTTTTATGACAAAGAGTTTACTAAAATCGAAGAAAAGAATGGATATTACAGAGAGCGTATAAACGAGGATAAGTATGATAGCGAAGCTTAAAAGTATTGAGAAAGGTCAAAGATTACAGTATTTTAAAGATTATTACTTACTTAAATGCATTGCTATAATTGCTTTTATTGTATTTGCATTATCACTTGGTAAGGATATATATAATAATAAAAAGACTATATTGAATATTTCATTTGTTAATATGGAGATTTCACCTGAAGGGTTAACTTATTTAAAGGATGATTTTAGAACTTATTCAAAAATCAATAAAAAAAATAAAGTTGCTGTAAGTTACGGTGGACAGATAAAATATATGGAAGATGCGAGTAATGCTTATGCATTATCATCTAAGTTGCTGGTTGGTAATCCGGATATTTTATTAGCTGATGAGATAGGATATACTTCACTAGCTTTTTCAAAACCTTTTTTAAATTTGGAAGAGGTGTTTAAAGATGATGAAGAATTAAAAGAAATATTAGATAAATACGGTGTTAGAAATAAAGATATTGATGGCAAGGAAACATATATAGATGCGATTGATATTACTAATACCAAATTTGGAAAAAATTATATAAGCACAAATGATGACTCTAAGTTATATTTCACTGTTGCGGCTGGTACAGCTCATCTGGACTATGTCAAAAAAGTGATTAAATATTTAGGGAAATCATAACATATTTTTGTCTCCCTTTTTCTGCGACGAAAGTCGCACTCTCTTCTCTATGGACGGATTTTATAGTTAACAGCTACAAGATCCGTCTTTTTTTGTCTTTTTATTTATGAAAGTTCCTTTTACGTTGAAAAATATGCCAAAATAAACTATACTTATAGTATGAATGTATTGTTTTGTGGAGTAGGTTGATTGTATTATGGAGGTTTTACATGAAAAGGAAAATTGCAGTATTTACTAATGGTTGGAATGATGACTATTTGGAATTTGCATTAGAAGGAATTAGAAGACGTGCGAATGAAGATAAGATAGATATTTTTATTTTTATGGAATATACTTCTTATGATAATAATGAGAAGGATAAAATTGGAGAATTAAATATATTAAATCTTCCTGATTTGAAAGATTTTGATGGTGTTCTTTTGCTTGGTAATACTCTTAATACTGCAAATGAGAATGTTATTTTGCGCGAAAAGATTCTTCAAACGAAGGTTCCGTCTTTGTGTCTTGAGTATCAATTAGAAGATATTAATTGTATAAGAACTGAGAACTATAATGGAATGAAAGAACTTATGGAACATATGATTAATCTACATAATGTTAAAGATGTATTTTATATCAGTGGTCCAAGTGATAACGCTGAAAGCAATGAAAGGTTTCAGGCTGTTGTTGATACGATGGAAAAGTATGGCCTTAAGATGAATCCTGATAATGTATTTGATGGATGTTGGAGTTATGCTATTGTAGAGGAGAATATTCCGAAAATTGTCAAAAGTCTTGATAAACTTCCGGATGCCTTTATTTGCGCTAATGATTCCATGGCACTTGCAACTTGTATAGCTCTTGAAAAGATTGGAATTAGTGTACCACAAGATGTTAGAGTTACAGGATTTGATAATCTTATGAGTGGAAATTATTTTTCACCTATGCTTACTTCTGTAGATAGAGGATGGAATGAAAGAAGTTATCAAGCTATGGATAGTTTGATAAATCTTATTAATGGTTCTCCTGATTTTGGTGATAAATTATATGATTCAAAGTTTGATTTAGGAGAAAGCTGCGGTTGCTCAATGGGAGATGAAGGCAAGAAGATTCAGAAAAAAGCAAGAATGCGAGCCTTTTCAATACCAGTTGAAAGAACTATTTTTGATTGGCATTTGATTGATATAGATGATGCGGTATCTAAAGTAAAAACAGTAGATGATATACATAAAGGTTTTAGTAAACTTTGGGAATCTAGTCATAATTATGAAGGTAATGAATTTTATATTTGTCTTGATCAGAATTTTGTTGATTCTATGGTTAAGGATGTTGATTCTAAATCAGAAGGATATAGTGATAGTTTAGATGTTATTTATGGTATGAAAGATGGACAAACTATAGATAGAACTAGTATATCATTAAAAGAATTAGTACCTAATCATAATCCAGATTCCTCAGAGAGTGAAATGTATCTTTTTATTCCGCTACATTCGGGAGCAGAGTGTTTAGGATATTATGTTTGTAAGAATCATATATCTACCATTAAAGATTTTTATTTAAATTCTCTTACAAGACATATTTCATCAGGGCTAGAAAGAGCACGTCAGAATATTCAATTAGAGAATTTGAATAAAATATTGGAAGATATGTCAGTTAGAGATGAACTTACAGGTCTTTATAATAGAATGGGATATGAAAAAATAGTTATTCCATATTTGAATGATCTTCGTTCTTCAAAGAAAAAATCAATTATTATGGTTGCTGATATAAATAGAATGAAGGTGATAAATGATGAGTTTGGTCATCTTCAAGGAGATGCTGCTATAAGAATTATTGCTTACGTTCTAAAAAGTACCGTTCCAGCTAACTGGAAAACAGTTCGATATGGCGGCGATGAATATGTTATGATAGGCGAGTGTGATAATGAAAAAGATGTGGAAGTCGTAAAGAATGAAATAATAAATAAAGCTAAAAACATGGCTAAAGAACTTGCACTTCCGTTTAAATTAAGCGTTAGCGTTGGCTATGTTATTGTTGATACTGAAGATAAAGTTGGAAATGAAGAATATTTCCGTATGGCTGATGAAGCGATGTATGAGATGAAACAAAAAGCTCATAGGGAAGCTTAAAAGACCTTTAATAAGGCTTATAATAAAATATAGTTGGTAAAAATGGGGGAATAATACTAAAAAAATGGAGGACATAATAATGGAAAAAAAACCATTTGTTACACTTGAAAAACTTAAGGAAATTGATAAGACATATCCTACACCTTATCATATTTATGATGAGAAGGGGATTAGAGAGAATGCTAGAAGATTAAATGAAGCATTTAGTTGGAATAAAGGATTTAAAGAATATTTTGCTGTAAAAGCAACTCCAAATCCATATATTTTAAATATTTTAAAAGAAGAAGGATGTGGTGTAGACTGCTCATCCTTAACAGAACTTATGATGGCAGATAAACTAAATTATGATGGAACTGATATTATGTTCTCATCTAATGATACACCAGCTGAAGAATTTGTTTATGCTAGAAAGATTAATGCAACAATTAATCTTGATGATTTTACACATATTGACTTTTTAAAGGATTGTGCTGGAATTCCAGAAACAATTTCTCTTAGATATAATCCGGGTGGAGTATTTAAAATTAGTAATAACATTATGGATAATCCTGGTGATGCTAAGTATGGTCTTACACATGATCAGATTATAGAAGGTTATAAGAAGTTAAAGGAACTTGGTGCTAAAAAGTTTGGTATGCATTCATTCCTTGCAAGTAATACAGTCACTAATGAATATTATCCAACTCTTGCAAAGACTTTATTTGAACTTGCTGTTGAAATTAAGGAAAAAGCAGGCGTTGAAATTAGTTTCATTAATCTTTCGGGTGGTGTAGGTATACCATATACACCTGATAAGGAACCTAATGATATTAAGATTATTGGTGAGAAAGTTAAAGAAGTATATGATGAAGTTTTAGTTCCAGCAGGACTTGGTGAAGTATCAATCTTTACTGAACTAGGTAGATTTATGCTTGCGCCATATGGTCATCTTGTAACTAAAGCAATTCATGAAAAGCATACTCATAAAGAGTATATTGGTGTTGATGCTTGTGCGGCTAATCTCATGAGACCAGCTATTTACGGCGCTTACCATCATATTACTGTTGCAGGTAAAGAAGATGCTCCTTGTGATCATAAATATGATGTTGTAGGTTCTTTATGTGAGAACTGTGATAAGTTCGCAATTGATAGAATGTTACCAAAAATTGATATGGGTGATTTCTTGGTAATTCATGATACTGGTGCTCATGGTTTTTCTATGGGATATAACTATAATGGAAGACTTCGTTCTGCAGAACTTTTACTTAAAGAAGATGGTTCAGTTTCAATGATTAGAAGAGCTGAAACGCCTAAGGATTATTTTGCAACATTTGATTTTACTGGAATATTTGATGATATTAAATAAAATTTGATATAGATTATTGATTATGATTTCATTAGGGGGTATATGATTATATATTTCCTAATGAAATTTATGTAAAACTACTATTAGGAGACAGATTTTTTATGAGTAAACTTATAAGTGATATTAGAAGCTATAAGAATTTAGAGGATAATTTACCTTGTTTTGTGGCAAGATTTTGTATGTATGCGAAGGCATTTGCTGGAGTTCACCTTTTACTTAATAAGGTAAATCTTATGGAGTGTATTGAAGACGATAGGGAAGCTGAATTTAAGAAGATTTATGATAGATTATTAGATTTATGTGAGTCTTTCGGTGATATGGATGTTGATGAAGCTATTGTAAAGTTAGATGAACTTAGAAATGATAATCTTGATTTTGTAACAAATACAACGAGATATATTGAAAATTATTCAATTTATCAGATGGTATTTAATCGTATTGAAGGAAGATTTAGAGAAGTTAAACTTGATAAGATGTACAATGATGAAGTTTTCCTTGATATGGTTTCAAGAAGTATTGCTAAGGCTAATGAAGAGAAAATGGCTAATGTGTTAATTAGCAAGCTTGTTTGTGAGTTGCCAGTTATGCTTACTCGTGAAAAATTTAGAGATTATTTAGATGCTGGTATTTCAATTTATAAGGATAGTACAAAGTTTAGTTTTGATAATTTCCTGGATATGCTTAGATATAATTCTGTTGTAGATGAGTTATCTGATAAGGATTCATTTAAAGAATATAAGAGAATTCTTGATGAATATTCAAAGATTAAGTTTAAGGAAATAGATGAAGATTCATTCTTTAAGTATGAAGAAGATTTATATAGTATTGCTGATAAATTTGAAGAAGCTTCATCAGTTCATGTTGTTTTACAAGAAGCAATTAATGATTTATATGTATGTCTTATTGCTGAAAAATTATGTAATGAAAATATAAAAGAAAAATATTTTAGTAATAAGATAGATATGGATAAGATTGATTCATATATTAAGATGGATTGTAGAAATCTTACTGATGATGAACTTAATCCAATTCTTGAAAAATCAGAAGGTTTACAAGAAGAGTATTATGATGAAGTTTCAAACTTAGTTGCTCTTTTTGATGATGGAGTTATTAAGGAAGCATATTCTAGGGTTACTCTTAATGATGAAGTTGGAGAAATTAAGAATTCAGAAAGTACTCTTGAGTATACAAGAAAGCTTATTTTACTTTTATCTAACAGTGAATTTGCTTCGTTGGAGAAAGAAGATGAATCATTAGGTGAAAAAGTTGATCCTGAATATTTTGAATCTAAGAAAAATGAAGTAATTGATGAGATTATTAATGGATTAAGTGGTAAGGATAGAATGGTTAAGAGAGCCATTATGGCAAATGTTCTTGGAAGTTTACCAGTTTTCTTTAATAATCTTGATGAAATCAAAGCATATATTAAGAATTCACTTGAAACATGTACAGATGAACATGTTAAGAAAGCAAGTAAATTATTAGCTATAACAATTATGGATGATTTTGATTATAGTGGAGAAGATAAATAGGTGTAACTATGCGCTTTTATGATAATTTGTATGTGGGGGACAAAGCGGCAGGAAAGATTAATAAGATACTAAAAGCAATTAAGGATAAAAAGATTGTTTATGATGTATATTTGATTACAACTGCTGATAATCCCTTAGATAATCTTGATATATATCAAGCTAATACATTTATACAAAAACATTTTGAAAATAAGGATTTGCTGGTAATAGGAGTTGCTAAGGGAAAGGGTGAAAGTAGAGAACTTTTAGCTAAAATCATTAAGGATTGCTATGATGAGACTGGTGATTATAAACTTAGAGATTTCTTTATTAGTAAAATGTAATTGATTACATGGTGGAAGTATGTTGTTAGCTGTTCTTAATGTTTTAAAAATAGTTGGGATTGTTTTACTTGCCATCTTAGGAATAATTTTATTTATATTCCTTTTATTGATGTTTGTTCCGATAAGGTATAGACTTAATGGAAGGTATGATGATAAGGTTAAGGAAGGTAAGGTAAACATTTCTTTCCTTTTGCATATAATAAGTGCAAAAGTATTATTCGAAAATAAAAAACTGAATATGATTATTAAATTTTTTGGAATTCCTGTTTTTAAAAAAGATTTTCTTGATTTGAACAAAGAATCGAAAGAATCTTATCGTGAAGAAGAAAAAGAGGAATATTCTAATAAAGCTTATGAATCGAAAATCAATAATGAATCTGAAAGAAATAAAGGTGATGATTTTGATTCCGTAGATAGGAGTGATATTCATGACAAGAGTTTTACTTCTGATGAGGATGAAAATCAATATATTGATGTTGATAAAGGCATTAAGGATTCTTCGATAGACTTGAATGTTTCTGGTGAGAAGATTGATAATGCATCGGATGGTCAGATTATTAATTTAGATTTTGATGATAAAGAAGTTAATGAAGATAATAACTTATTTGATAAGCTTCTAAATGGATATTTTGATTATATTTTAAACGGATATTTTAAATTATTTAATTTTGTTTTGTTTGGATTTTTTAAGATATTTGATTTTATTATTTCGGCAGTATTTGCTGTGGTGCTTTTGATTTTTAAGGGTATTGATTTATTAGTTTCAAAAGAGGATAATATTCTTTCATTCCTAGATGAAAAGGCAAATAAGCTTAGTGAACGAATTGAGACTAAGAGAGAGCATTATAATGAATCAGCAGATAGAATTAAAGTTATTAGTGATAAGATAAAAGGATTTAGTTTTAAGTTATCTTCAATAAAAGGAAAGATACATGGTCTAAAATTTAAGATCAAGAGTATAATTAGGAAGATAGAAAGAGCTAAGTATAAAGCTAATCTTACAAAGAATAGAATTAAGGAATATAGAGAGTTAAGTAAGACTAAGAGATTTAAAAAGACATTTGCTTTTTTGAAAAAGGAAGTAAAGTATTTATTAAAACATATATTCCCAAGAAAGTGCAAAGGTTTTATAAAGTTTGGATTTGAGCATCCAGATAAAACTGGAAAAACTTATGGTTACATTGCCATTCTTTATGGTATATTTGGTAAGAGACTAAAAAAGTTTGATGTTATCCCGGATTTTGAACATAAGATTTTAGAAGGAAAGGTTGACATTAAGGGTCATATTAGACTTATTCATGCATTGATTGTTGCTATTAAGATTTTACTTAATAGAAATGTATGGATAATTAAAAAGAAATTTGATAAAATAAATAGCAAGTATAAAAGCATGGAAATGGACGAAGGTTTTTATGATTTCGACGACGATTTAGATGCGATAAGCTAATAGAGATATGGAGGTTATTATGGCTGAGAAAACTACAATTGATGATTTATTAAAAAGTATGGAGAATTTCATTTCTACTAAGTCGGTAGTTGGTGAAGCTATCAAAGTAGGAGATACAACAATATTACCACTTGTTGACGTTTCGGTTGGTGTTGGTACAGGTTCAACATCTTCATCCACTAATGTTGCTGGTGGTATGGGACTTAAACTTGTTCCAAGTTCAGTATTAGTAATTAAAGATGGTCAGGCTAAGCTTGTTAACATTAAGCAGCAGGATGGTCTTACAAAGGTATTGGATATGGTTCCTGATTTTGTTGAGAAGTTCTCAAATAATGGTGGATCATCAGATGAAGTAGATATTACTGAATAAGAGTTTGGTATAAATAAAAGTTATAACAAGTTATTTAAAACGAATATTTGTTATAACTTTTATTTTATTGTAAAATAACATAGTTGTTATAATTAAGGCGATATATCGCTTAAATGTAAGATTTATATATAGAATGATGACTTGTTTGTTTTACATGGAGGTTTATATGCAGATATCTAAATTATTTGATGGTGATAAGACAGTCTTATCATACGAGATTTTTCCACCTAAAAGAAATGATAGTATTGATAAGATTTATGATACGATAGAAAAATTAAGTGATTTAAATCCAGATTTTATATCTGTTACATATGGAGCAGGTGGTAATATAGCAGATAGTAAAACAGCGGATATTGCACAACTTATCAAGGATAAATATAATATTGAGAGTGTTGCTCATTTAACTTGTATCAATACAGGTAAGGAAGAATTAGATTATATTTTAAATGATCTTGAAAGTAAGGGGATTGAAAACATCCTTGCACTTAGAGGTGATATTAATCCAGATATTAAACCTAAGAAAGAATTTAAATATGCAAGTGAACTTGCTACTTATATAATAAAACGTGGTGGATTCTATGTTTCAGGTGCATGTTATCCAGAGGTTCATGTAGAGGCTGAGGATAGCATAGCTGATATTAAGAATCTAAAAAAGAAAGTTGATTGTGGCGTTTCACATCTTATTAGTCAGCTTTTCTTTGATAATGAAGTATTCTATGCGTTTAAGGATAGAGCAAGAGCAGCTGACATTAATGTTCCTATTGAAGC
>AUXO010645702.1_pt1 | contig 21735 bp, 20 predicted proteins | sample 768731 | NCBI WGS metagenome assembly AUXO01 (sample SAMN02715735, study PRJNA202380) | gut metagenome | biome: sheep rumen | host: Ovis aries | place: New Zealand: Palmerston North
CAAATTAAAATGTCCAATGGAATCACAAATATCCCATACATTAGCATATTTATTTTCGTCAAGGCCAAAAGCTTATTCAAAGAAAATGTTAAAGAAAATACTAAAATTAAGATTACTATATAGAAACAAGAATAATATCAAACTATTATATTTAAATAATTATAATAAAAAAGATATCCTAACAATAAATGCAGAATATCTTAATTACAGTATTTTTGATAAATCTAATAAATATAAATTAGACAATAAATTAATACCAATTAATTATCATCCAGGAATATACCTAGATAATACTTTAAACTATAATATTAAACTATAAAAATTAAAACTTACATTTTAACAATTTTCTTATACTAAAATAACCTAAAACTATTTACTCAAAGGAAATAGGAAAGTTTTTATTTAAGAAATAGGAAAGTTTTTATTTGAAGTGCAACACTTCACTATTGAAAAAATATGATACAAAAAATCTTTATATTGACATTTCTATCAGAGAATGTTAGAATATAAACCATCAAGTGAAAACATTATGATAAAATATAGGGAGGTTAATATTTATGAATAAAACAGAGCAAATTTCTAGAATGCTAGAAGTATTAAATATTTTAGGCGGAAAACTACCTGAAAATTATGAATTAAAAGAGGGAAAAACTATTCTTTCAAATAATCCTAATTCTAGTCAAGAAAATTATATGGAATTCGATGACGAAAACAAAGTAGTTACAATTACCCTTGCTAATAATGGACATCATTATTATTGGGTAAGTAGGCTTTTAGAAGAAGGGAACGCAAACGAAAAACTTAGTATTGATTATGGTAAATTAATAGCATGTTTTTATCAAACTTCAGAAGCAACCGATACTTCATGTTTTTATCTATATAATCATTCATGGGGTTCTCCTAAAATTCATAGCAACATAAATAGCACATGTATTGGTTGTGGAGAAAATAAACAAACTTATTCTATTGATGATTATTATGATGTGTTTGTTTCTTATATGAGAAGCCAAAAGGAAAATTTATCTTTTATTGCCAATAAACCAGAAATTATTGATATTATTATTAAAATGTATGAAAGTCCCATTCAAAAACACATTTCTGAATTAAAAAATAGTGATCAAAGCTGGAGATTTTCAGTTGAAAATTCACGCATAATGGATAACTATAGGGAGAGCGTAAATGAAAATTATCAAATATTTATTGATGCTATTGAAAAAGCTAACAAGCAATTAAATGAGGCTATGGAATTATCAAAACGTACTAAAGATAGTGAACTAAAAGAATTACAAGAATTAAAAGGTAATTATAAACATAGAGTAAGGCAATTATAAATTAAGAACTAATGTTGATATTGAGAATAAAAACTCTAACCACTATGGTTAGAGCTTTTTATATTAAACAAACAAAAATTATTTTGTTTTTGAAGTCTGTCTATCATTACCCAGGTTTATTATTGGAGTCTCTTTCAATGTATATGTTAAAGGTACAGGCTTTGACGCCCAATCATATCCATAATATAAAGTATCATGCTGCAGATATATAAATGAAACCTCCTCCTTAGTTATTCCGTGATAAAATTTTACGATGTTAATATTCTCAGGAGGAATTGAAGTGTAAGTATAATACTCTTTTTCTTGTTTTTTTATACAACAATTATCAGGTACATCAAAGGTTAGAACACATAATTCTTGCGGGCTCACATTTGGATATAAATATAGCCACCAGGCGGGCAATGAAAAATAAGATGATGAAAAATAAATTGCACAATTTTCATCTCCAATACTTTTGCTTCTTTCACCACAAGTTGGAACAAGTCCTTTTGTAATAATTCCGTTTTCACCATATAAATTCTCAATTTTAGTCAAATGAAAAGCCTTCATAATTACTTCTCCACCCTTCTCTTTTTGTCTTCTTATTAAACCTTATTGTATGCAGTAAAAAAAGCTTAATAATTAGAGACAAGCCGTTTTTATTTATCTTTTTCTTTTTCTTCTTCTACTTCTTTTTTTATTATAATCGTATAGAGTATAAAAATGCATTAGTAATGTACAAGATATTAGAGTGCCTCCTAGGATATCACTAATCCAATGTACTCCACTTATTATTCTACCTAATAGTACTCCTATTAATAGCAGTATGGTTATTATATCTACTATTTTTTGATATTTTTGTCTTATGTAATTTCTACTTACAATTAAGGAAGATATGCATATGCATATTGCTAATATTGTATGACTAGATGGATAAGATGCTTCTAACTTTCCTTCTATCAATACTGGTCTATAATTGATTATAAATTTTTCAAAGAAGACATATACTATAGCCATAGATACGTATAATCCACCAAGTATATATAATTCTTTATCTATTTTAAATAAACTCTTTCTTTTGATTAATTGGTATAAGCCTAGTATACCATAAATGGCTACTATTAAGATAACAACATAACCAAGTAGTTCTGTTACTTTATATATAGTCATATGGCTACCTACTAAATTACTAAACCATGAGTTTATTCTACTAAAACCTACTTCACTATTATTTGGTCCAATATTTTTAACATCATAAGTCTTAACTATATATGTATATACTAGTGATAAAGTAGTTAAAAATACCCCTAAAAATATATTTCTTTTTTTCATATACTACTCCTATTAATTTCTAATTATTATATTTTTTCTTATGTTGTTCTATTAAGTTAGTGTCTTCAAAATAGTTAAGTCCCATAGCATTTTTTACTTCTTCGATTTTTATAGAGGCAGTTTCTCTTGCTTTTAGAGAGCCTTCTTCTAATATTTTATATACTTCTTTAATATTCTTTTCGTATTCTTTTCTTCTCTCACGGATTGGTTTTAGTTCTTCTTGTATAATATTATTTAAAAATCTTTTTATCTTAACATCACCTAGTCCACCTCTTTGGTAGTGGGCTTTTAATTCATCAAGATTATTGTATTCCGGTAAATATTTTTTAAAGTGTTCATCCTTACAAAAAGCATCTAAATAGATAAATACTGGATTACCTTCAACCTTACCGGGATCTTCTACTTTTAAGTGATTAGGGTCAGTAAACATACTCATAATTTTCTTTTCAATTATTTCTGGTTCATCAGATAAATATATGCAGTTATTTAGTGATTTACTCATCTTTGCTTTTCCATCTAATCCAGGTAGTCTTGAGCATACTTCATTATCGGGAAGTAATTCTTTAGGTTCAACTAATACATGATCATATAGATTATTAAAACTTCTTACTATTTCTCTTGTCTGTTCGATCATAGGTAGTTGATCTTCTCCTACAGGGATGATGTTAGCATCAAACAAAGTGATATCAGCTGCTTGACTTATTGGATATGTTAAAAAGCCTGCTGGTATGCTTGTTTCAAAGTTCCTTAATTTTATTTCTTCTTTAATTGTAGGATTTCTTTCTAATCTAGATAATGTTACTAAATTTAGATAATAAAATGTTAATTCACATAGTTCTGGTATTTGTGATTGAATAAATATTGTTGTTTTATTTGGATCAATACCACAAGCTAAATAATCAAGAGCAACTTCAATAACGTTTTCTCTTACTTTATCTAAATTATGAGCATTATCTGTTATAGCTTGAGAGTCTGCTATTTCAATGTATATTTTATCATATTTACCTGAATTTTGTAGTTCTACTCTTCTTTTTAATGAACCAACATAATGTCCTAAATGTAATTTACCTGTTGGTCTATCTCCTGTTAAAATAATATTTTTCATAAAAATCTCCTTCTTTCTTTAATATAAAAAGTCCTGTCCTTTATATTAGGACAAGACTTATTTCTTGCTTTTAATGCCACCTATGTACTATCCATACATATTTTTGTTAACGAAGTATAATCTCCGTACTATCCTACTATTTTCAAATAGTCTCTCATTGGCCCACTTCTATAACCTATAATATAACCTTCCACCTAACAGTTACTCTCTATAATTATCTAGTTATATACTCTTCCAAATCAAAGATTTACAAGTAAATTATATCTTTCTTTTAATTTAAAGTCAATATTATTTAGAATATTTTCTAATAGTAGACAATAATTTATCCTTGTCTATAGGTTTAAGTAAATAGTCTTTAAATCCATACATTAAATATTCTTCATTATATTCATAATCATTGTTCTTAGTAAGAAGGATAACATTTATATTAAAATTTCTTATTTCTCTTAATTTTCTCATAACTGTTAAACCATTTAAAGGAGTCATATTTTCATCTAATAAAATTAAATCATACTTTTCTTTATCTCTTATTTTATCAAGACATTCCTTACCAGAATTAGCAGTATCAATTATCATATTAGAATCTTTAAGTAACTTAGTAATCATTTTAATACTAGAAGGATTATCATCCACTATTAAGATTTTCTTTTTATCATAAACACTCTCATATTTATTTAATTCAGTTTCTATCTCTCCTATTTTTTGATCTAAAACTACTTTAATAATAGTTCCTTTTCCATAAATACTACTTGGTATAATAGTTCCACCCATTAAGGTAACTAATTTTTTAGCATTATATAAATTGCTTTTTAAATTAGTATTTTCTTTATCTTCTTCTCTCTTATTAAATATTTTATTTAAATCTTCAGCCTTCATACCAATACCAGAATCTTCTACTGAAATAATTAATCTTGCTATATCATTTTTCATAATAGCATTAACATTAAATTCAATAAAACCATGTTCGGTATACTTAATTGCATTATCTAAAATAGTATTAAGAGACACTTTAACATTAACGGCATCGCCATATAAATACTCTGGTAAATCACTTGCAATATTAGTTCTAAATTCTAAGCCTTTCTTTTCAGCACTATTTTTATATATTTGAACTAATTCTTTAAGTATAAGTTTAATATTATATTTATCATTATAAATTTTGATGTTAGCACTATCTATTGATGATATATCTAATATTTCATTAGTCATACTTGTAAATTTAGCAGTAGATACTTTTATATTTCTTGCATTATCATTAATATTTTCTATATTAATATTTTTATTATCAGTTTCTGATAATATATTCTCAGCACTATCATCTATATCTTTTGTAATATTTCTAATCTCATTAGTCATATTATATAAGAACATTGCTTTTTCTTCATTAGCACTATCGGTTATTTCTTTAGCGCGATGAACTTCATCTAGCATTTTTGTGTCTGGATTTTCAATTGTAAAAAACATTATAAATGAAATGAAGATTAGAGAAGGATTAATTATATAGTTCAAATTTGGATTTATAATTTGGATTATTAAGACAATACTTCCAATCAATATCAACAAATATAAAGGTATATATTTTTTGTTTTTTATATTTTTATAATTTACAATTAAACAAAAGATTTGAATAATAAAGCCTATAGCCACCAATGCGTAAGTTAGTATAACTCCTAGTCCTGTAGAAGTTGCGGCTTTATTTACAGGGTTAATGTTAATTTCTATTGGTAATAGAAAAATTAATAAAGTGAGTATCAATATAATTCTTTTTAAAGATAAAATCATTTTCTTGGTATTTATTTTTTCTTTAAATGATACATAGAAAATATAAAATGTTAGCATCGTGATCCATAGTAGCAAACTTATTAAGTAAATTTTATTTACAATAATAACAGCAAACTCTTGATAATTAAAATTAAAAGATACTAATAGTCCCAATAATAGGCCACTGCCAGAAACGAATATGTTATCTAAAAGAAAATATTTATATAATTCGTCTTCAACTTGTTTTAATCTCTTTTTGCTAATAAATATTATTCCCATAGCTGCTATTACGAGAAAAGCATAAATATTAATTAATAAAAAACCCTGTATACTCTCCATTATGAAGGCACCTCCAACTCCTTTGTTATTTATTCAATTTTTTTACTTTTGTATTAACCCCATTGAAGTAAATTTCAATGCTATCAACAGTTAAATTTGTTTCATTTACATCAACATTTATTTCATTTCCATCTAACTCTTCCATTTTTAAGGAATTATAATCTACTTTTGAATTTTTAGTTAGAGGCATGCTTCTTCTTACTTTAAATTTAGCAGGTATTTGTCTTGAAGACATTGTAGGATTGCCAATGATATTTTTGTTGACAATTTCTTCAACTGTTTCTAATATCTGTTTTTCAGTAATAATGTTTTCATCTAATACAATGTGACACATTGGCATAATTCCTCTTCTTCTATCATCAAAGTATTCGACAACTGCAGCTTTTATTACCTTATTATTTTTAAGAATTTCTTTTTCAATTTCATATGGTTTAATTTTGAATCCATCCACTCTTGTAAAAGAACGGTCTTTTCTTGCCTCATGGTAAAAGATACCATTTCTATCTGCATGAACTAAGTCTCTTGTTCTTATGTATTCCTTTCCACTAGAATCGCCTTCCATAGTATAACGAGGAACGATAATATTTCCATTAACTTTTCCGGGAGTAACTGCATCAGAACTTACTACTAATTCACCAGATAAGGTTTCCTGGTCCGTATAGAATTTAAGTGGAACTAATTTATCCTCAACTTTTGGATCAACTAAACTATAAATAGTTCTGGGAAGAGGAATACCGATAGAATTTTTCATATTATATGAGTCTTTTGCGTATGTTCCGCAACCTAAAAATTCACTCATACCATGGCCTTTTTCAACAACTGCATTACTTCCATGAGCAAATAGGAATGTATTTAATCTTTCTTCATCAGCAGCAGACATTGAATCTCCGCCATATATTATTCTCGTTACAAAAGATAAATCCATATCTTTTATATATTCACAATCAGGCAATGATGAAAGCCATGCTGGAGTAGCTACTATAACATTAGGTTGATATTTTTTTAACAAATATCCAAATTCACCCATTTCAAACTCAGGAACAGAAAGAGTAATTGAACCACTAGCAATGTTCAATAAATGGTTATCATAAGCACCAAATGGAGCAAAATAAGGCAAAATATGTAATACCCTTTCTCCAGGTTTAAAACTTACACCACCATCTATTAATTGTTCAAGAGTAGATATACCATTTCTGTTTGTAGCGATAATTGGTTTTGGTCTTGCTCCACTTGTACCAGAAGTATGTCCCATATAGTTTGCTGCATCTGGGTCTAAAACACTAGTATATATAGACCTATTACATGTTTTAACTAAATCAGAATATTTGTAAACATGTAAAGGAGATGTTTTAATTGCTGCATCTAATAGACCTTTTTGTTTTTCCATTTCCTTTAATCTTTCAAGTAAAACCTTGTAACCTTTTAATTTTTTTACATCATTATCTGAATTTCTCAAATTTCTTAAATAATTATAATTTAAAACATCATGTAAATAATCAATTTTTCCACGTAAATTCATTGATTCAGAAGCAGACAAAATTATAACATTTTCTATTCCCATCGCTTTTAGTTCTTTTTCAATAGGCTTAATTATTGATAAATAGCAAATATCAAGAGCAACAATATATTTTGTTTGCTCAAACTTAATAATCTCAAGTAATTTATTTGCATTGGCTCTAATATCCATTGTGTCTGGTCTTGGATCAATAAAATCAGATATTGCGCCAATTTCTGTTGCACCAAACCATAAACGGGATGCTTCAGGTATATTTGGAACAAGATTAGTTATATTGTCTCCTTTTTTAGTTCCCAATTCATTTAAAATTTGAGCACTTAATATCGACTCTTTTCTTAAATCATCAAATGTAAATTTTTTCCCATAGTAAACCTGTGAAACAGAATTCATTCTGTCCACATTTTTAGATAATAAATACCTAAATAAATTTGTTTCTGGATATTTTCTTTCCAAAATTCCCTCTGGATAATATTTCATCCATGGTCTTGCTTCATGTAAATAGAAGTATTCTCTATCATTTTCATCTTTTGGCATAATTTGATTCCCCCTTCAAAAGACAATTTAATTGTAGCACATTTGTATTCATTTGTCAAAAATATACAATCTTTTTCTCAAAATATTTTTTTCTTTACATTTTTTTGAAAAAACGTCATTATTTTAGCATAAATATAAATATTTTATTGTTATAATGATTAAGTATAGATAATAATAATTAAATAATTATATTGTTAACATAGAGAAAACATCTGATTTTAGTCAGATGTTATAATTCTAATTTCATAATAGTACTTATTTCTTTAAAACCATTATTTTTATAAGTAGATATTGCTTTTTTATTATTATTAAAAGTATTTACTTCTAGATATTTTACTTTATCTTTAATTATATTCTTAAATTCATTAATTAAAGATGATCCAATACCATGATGACGATATTCTTCTTCAATATATAAAGCATCGATTTTGGCTACTTTATTTATAACTGTATTTTCATCATCTATAATATATCCATATAAGTAACCTATTATAGTATTAGAAGATTCTGCGACTAAAAGATAATTATTTTCTTTATTTATAATATACTCATAAAAAGATTTTACTTTAAATTCTTCATTGATATTATTATCGTACTTCTTTTCATCTCTAATGAGTAATGTTAACAATTCATTTAATTTCTTGGTATCATGTATAGTGGCTTTTCTTATACGATAATTCATTGTTACATTCTCTCTAATACATCTATACCTAAAATATTAAGAAGCATCTTATTAGTTTTAAATACTATTTCTGATAAAGATAAATAAGATTCTCTTTTTATAGGGTCTTCTTCAGTTAATATTTTAACTGAAGCATATAAACTATTAAAGGTATTAGTTAATTCATATAAATAATCACATATATAATTTAATGTTCTTTCATTAAATGATTTTTCTAATACTGATGGTACTTCAAGTAATTTTAGAATAATATCTTTTTCATATGTACTATATATACCAGTTACTTTATTCATACTATAGTTATTATCTTTTGCTTTATCAAGAAGAGACTTCATTCGCATAGTAGAATATAATAGATATACTCCTGTTTTACCATTCATATCACTAAATTTTTCAATATCAAAAATATAGTCAGTACTTCTATTAGGAAGTAAATCAGCATATTTTAGGACAGCGCATGTTAGGGTATTAGATATTTTTTCTTGTTCTTCTTTATCTAGGGTTTTGTTTATTTTCTTTTCTACTTCACTTTTAACATTATCTATAAGATTAGATAGTGTCATTACGCCACCATCTCTTGTTTTAAATGGTTTTCCATCTTTGCCATTCATCGTACCAAAGCCCATAAAATCTAGTTTAATATCTTCTGGTACTATTCCCCCTTTATAGCAGACTCTAAATACTTGTTCAAAGTGAAGAGCTTGTCTGTTATCAACAACATACCATATTTCATCAGGGTTATATTCTTTCATTCGCTCCCAAATTGTTGCTATATCCGTTGTTTCATATGATACACTACCATTTGATTTAACTAGTATTAATGGTGGCAACTCTACCTTGTCATCTTCTTTTTTAACATCAACTACCTGGGCTCCCTCACTTTCATAAACTAAGCCTTTTTCTTTAAGGTAATTAACGACATCTTCGATATATTTATCAGCATCACTTTCACCATTCCATAATTCAAAACTTACGTTTAGTTTATCATATAATTCTTTTATATTAGAAACTGATGCTTCGATTATTTTCTTCCAAAGAGCAAAGTATCCTCTTTCTTTCTTTTGTAATTTATAAGTAATAATTCTAGCTTCTTCTAGATATTCTTCGTCTTCTTTAGCTTTAGTACTAGCTATTGGATATATTTCTTCTAAATCTTTATTAGTAACTGGAGCAACACTCGGATACTCTCCAGTATAGCTTTCATCAAAGTATACCCATTCTGGATGTCTTTTCTTAAGTTCTAAGATAATTAATCCCATAGGTCTACCCCAGTCCCCTAAGTGAACATCACCGATTACTTCTGCATCTAAGCATCTAGCTAATCTTTTTAGTGCTTCACCAATATTAGCACTTCTTAAGTGTCCCACATGTAGTGCCTTAGCAACATTAGGGCCACCATAATCAATTATTATCTTTTTCTTTTTACTTGCACACTTATTGATATTTATATCTTCTTTTACTTCATTCATATAATTAATAAGTGCTTCATCAGAAAAAGATAAATTAATAAAACCAGGGCCAGCAACATTTACATTACTAAAAGTATTATCTTTATTTAGGTGCTCTACTATTTCACTAGCTATTAGGTTAGGATTCTTTTTATATGTTTTAGCAAGATTCATAACGCCATTATATTGATACTCTCCAAGATCTGGTCTAGATGATGTTACTAGACTTACTTTATCAGTATCATAACCACATTCTTTAATAATATTTTTTAATTTATCTTCTAATTTATAAATAAAATTATTCATAATAATCCTTTCTAAAATAAAAAACAGGATTTCTCCCGCTTATTATTCTTCAGTCTTTTTTGTAGTTTTTGCTTTTTTAGGAGCTTTCTTTTCTTCTACTGGTTTAGCTGTTTCTTTCTTTGAAGTATCTACACCTTTATAAAAACCACATTTAGGGCATGCTCTATGAGGTCTAATCTTAGCGCCACAATTTGTGCATTCTACTAATCCATTAGCGGTAATTTTATAGTGAGTTCTTCTCATATCTCTTCTAGTCTTACTAACTTTTCTAAATGGAACTGCCATCTTTTTTTCACTCCTTCCCTATAATAAATCTTTAAATGGATTATTATCATTATTAGTATTTATTTCATCTTCACTAATAAGTCTCCATCCATCTCCCTCTAATTTAATATCTTTGTTTTTATCATTAACAGCATATAGAGGAATCTCCACAAGAATATTTTGCCATAAATCTTCCGTAATATCAAGTGTTTTTTGATAATTTACTCTTGTTTCTTCAATTTTTTCTTCAATTTCACTAGTAAAATCATATGTATAATCTTCTAAAGTAATATTATCTGGTATTATCATAGTACCAGTTATAGTACCAGTAAGTTCATAGGTATCATCTACTAATTTAGATAGATTACCAGTAAAATGGACATTAGATAATTTTCTAATATCACTTTTTTCTATTAATTCTAAAGGAATATTTATATCATTATCAATATTTATTTTCTTTCCTTTAGTAACTAGTTCAAGTAACTCTATAATCATATAATTTCACCTGCCATATAATTATATAATAATTTTTATAAAATATCAACCTTTTTTTGTTAACTCGAATACAATCTACAATCTTTTTATTTCTGTGAAATTGTAAGGTAAATTAATATACTTTAGAAGTTCATCTCTAGTTATTCTACCTTTCATTTTATTTACATATTCATCAATTAGTTTTGATATTCTATTAATAAATAAAGTATAAGTTCTCCTATCAACAAAATATTTAATAGCAATAAGGGCTGCGAGCATATCTTTCTTACCTTTTGTATATAATCCATTCTTATCTTTAATAAATCCAAAATGCTTATGATACTTTGTATTAGGAATATTAACTTTATTGTGAATATATCCAATTAGTTTATCATCATGACAACAAATGTTTCTATATGTTATTAATAATTCCAACATATTAAGCATTTCAACAATTTTCATATTATTATTAACTAGTTCTTTATTAATATGATCCTTTACATTAGGTTTTTGTATTGTTATTAAGTCTCTAACCATACCAAACGTTAAAACTTTTATTAATACCCATATCGGAATATTACTATATTTTTGTACATAATAAATTACTGCATCATTATTACTTCCGTACCATTTGATTTGATTTTGTAATTTATTCATTATTTTATTTGTATATTTGTTAGTCCTATCATAGTTTTTTATATCAAGCAAATCAACGTCAGTATAACCATACCTATTACAGAAGTTATTGCAGAACACTATTTTTATATTTTGCTCTATTTTAAATAGAATCTTAGTAAAAATTAATTTTAGTTCTTTATCAAATATATAAATATTATAAATGTCTTCAAAATAGACATTATTCTTATATTTACCATCTATACTTTTAAATAATTCTTTATATCCAGTTATATAGTAATAATTATTATGGCTTATTATATCTTCTATTTTTCTTTCATTCTTAATATTAATTCCTTTTTCTTTAATATTTTCAATTAATTCACTTGTTTTTAAATAATATTTTTCTTTTAACTTCACACCATCACCACCTTGAGTTCATTTTATCACACATTTATTATTTTGACCATAATTTATTTGTTAAAATTAAAAAAGACTGACAACACCGCAGTGAATTGTCAGTTCTGAACTCGGCGGAGAAAAAACTCCGTCAAATGTCATAAACATGTATTCATGACATGCTGAAGTACCATAGTACATATCAGCTCTGAAACAATTTAATTGTATAATAAATTTGCTTGATTGTCAACCACTTTATCTTTTTTTCTTCTATTCTGTTATCCTTTTTTCTCTTCTATTCTTGTTCCATTAATAATAGGTTTTAAATCTCTTATTTTTACTTTAGGAAGTTCGATATTAGGTATATCTTCCTTTTTAATATTTTCAAATTGCCAAATTAATAAATTTAGTTCTTTATCATTGCTTTCTTTAAATATATTAAATAATTCTTCTTCATTATAAGTATATAATTCTTCATATCTAATATAATTTTTATCAATTACTAATTTAGTTATTTGAGAAAGAAGATCCATCATATAATTATCTTCTTTAGAATGACAATAAATATCAATACTTTTACTTACCTCTAGTACTTTTTTAGCAATATTTAATGATTTAAATCCTATTTCTTCTTCAGAATATTCATTTATATAAATATGCATATCTTGTACTACTTTTTTAATATCTTCTTTACTTATATTTTTAGTCCAACCTATTCCTGTTAATATAACTCCATCTATTCTATCAGCACATACTTTTGGTCTATCATTATCGACAATGGGATATTTTTTAAAATTAATAATATCATCAATATTTATATTATCTTCTTCTAAACATTTTTGTAAATAGATATCATTTCTTAATATATCTTCAGTATATTCTTCAGTACTTTCTTGTTTTTCATAATCTTTATTCATATAATCTATTACATGGGAAAAACAAGGAGTAGCAATATCATGAAATAATCCCGCTAAGGTAAATATCTTATTATTAGTTAATTTATAAACTATTAAACTTACAGTTAAAGAGTGATCATATCTACTAATATATTCTCGAAAGTTATATATATCTTTCGAAGCATAGTCCATTCCACAAAAATAGCCTACTTTTTTTAATCTTAGTAATGAAGGAGACACTAAATATTTAATAAGAAAACTTGGAATATTTGAATATCCTAAACACTCTAAATAATACTCTAAATACATAACTCCTCCTTCTATTTTTCTCTTATCATTTTAAGAGTTTTATTCATTTTCTTTGTGCAGTGATTATCAAGTTCTTCATCACTATAATTTAATAATTTAGATATTTCTATTAAATATGATAATAATTTTAATAATTTTTCTTTTTCTAAATCCATAGTTAGAGAAGATGCTAGTTTATTTGCTTCAATAAATAGTTTAACCATATCTTTTTCTTCGATATTTTCTAATTCTATTTCATTAATATTTGCTAAATCACAAAAACATAAAGTTATCATTAAACAATCAGCAAATTCTGGTATAGTAATATCAGGACTACTTTGTTTTTCTTCCTTCCAATATTTAAAGCATTTTGTTTCATATGCAAATTCACTTAATTCACATAATAATTCTAATACTTGTTTATAAAATATTTCTTTACTATTATAATCATATTTTTCTCTAAAATGAGCATTTATTATTTTCTCTTTACTGTATATTTCACTTAAGTTCATATTGCATCTTCCCTTCATGTTAATAGTTACTTGTATGACATCTATTATATCTAAATTTGATACTCATTTCAATTACATTTTATAAATTTACTAAGATTTTTATAAAATTATTGGTATAAATAACTAAAAGAGAATAGTTTAATCATCTATTCTCTTTTATATACCATATAATTTCTGTACTCATCTATTATCTTCTTAATAATCTATGTTTAATATTATTTTTTTAACATAAGCAATTTCTTACCAGTTTTTATTCTTTCTAAATATGAAGGTATTCCCTCATTATATATTATTCCTAAAAAGTCAAGGAATTCAGATTCATCCATTTTTATGTTTGCGCTTGGAAGTACTTCTTCTTTTATATTTTCTAAAAGAAAATCCCTATCTGTACTAGATACTATTTTACAAAATAATCTATTATTTATAGTTTTATTATCATAATAATATTGCATTTCATCTTTATATTTTTCATTACCATAAAATAATACTTCAATATTAAAGCCACTATAAAGTGATGATAATGGGTTATATACCGCAGTTAGTTCATAAACTCCATAATCACATTCCTGATACATTTTAAATAAATATACTTCTCCAAGAGGATATTCAGTAGTTTCTAGTGTTGCGTTTTTTGTTCCACTAATTAATTCAATAATACTTTTCTCTGCATCATCTTCCTTCTTATAACGTAACGCATGCATCTCATTTGATGAATTTTGTGTTATTTCTTTCTTAATACTTGATACTTTTTCTAATAATTTATACTTATCTAGACTTAAAAAGTATCCCATATCTTCTACCCTTATGTTATTCTGACTGTTACATAAAGCAAGTTCATAAATACTCATTTTATCCATTCCAGCTTCTTTTAGTCTTTTATCTTCTCTTAATTTTTCTAGCCATACTGGAATTCCTGATGAATATATTGTCTCTAAAAAATATTTATATTTTTCTACGTTTATCTCTATGCTAAACTTTTCTTGTTTTCCGGAATATTCAATATTTTCACCGTTACGTATAAACATACCCAAATGTGGTTTTTTAAATAATATATTTTTTCCAAAACAATCTTCACTTTTATCATAAAAATCAATTGTAACTTCTAGTACTCCTTCTATTTGATTCTCATTTTCAGCTTTCTCTGATTTACCATTGTAATCTGAATAAAGGGTATATATTATTTCATCACATTCTTGATACATTTTTAATCTTCCAATTGCATAAGTATTAAAATTACTATCTATTTTCGATTTTAATTTTGCATATTTTTCTCTACTAGTTAATATTGCTGTAAATGATTCTAGGCCTTTACAAGTATATGGATTACGTTTAGAAAAATAAATAGATACCGGTTCATTATTATCTTTATATAACCCATCTATTACAGTCTTTCTTTCCATAGATTCATTGTATTCTCCAACAAATCTTGAATTAATTGCATTAGCCCCTTTAAAAAGGGCATCTGTTAGTGTATTCATTTATATTCCTCCCCTGATAATTTATTATTATATTTTTACCCAAATAGTTTTCTAGCTTTAGTTTTATTCTTTTTTGCTCGTAATAATTCTTCTTTAGCTTCTTCTTTTTCTTCCTGTGTCTGCTTATCTTCTTTATTTTTCTTATATTCAGAAAGAGACCTATCATCACATTGACGATTAACCATAATATTAGGATAATCATTAGAATCATAAAATGTACTTTTAACATTCACTGGTTTTCTCTCTTGCGAACTTTTACTAATTTTCATTCCAAAAATGTTTTCACTGTTCTTTTTCTTTGATGTACTTTTAATCATTCTTTTATTTTTTTTAATGATAATCCTCCTTTTTTGATTACTTTTGTTCGAAAAAATTCATATTCAGCATATTCTATTTCTTCGTGTGTAAGATTATACCCTTTTTTAGTTTGTAGTTCACTTTTGTATTCCTCAAATGATTGTGTTGAATATTCACTTAGTGGCTCCTTTATCGGCCTCATGATTGCTCTAGGCATATTATCCCTCCTATTAAATATAATTTTCTCTCTTTGATATCATTCTATTATTAATTATGGTATTTGTCAACATTTTTATATATATAATAAAAAGATAATAGTTATTCACTATTATCTTTTTTAGCTAATACTTCTCTAGGTTTAGAACCATTTTGAGGTCCTATTATTCCTCTTTCTTCTAATAAATCTACTATTCTAGCAGCTCTATTATATCCTATACGATATTTTCTTTGAATAAACCATAATTATTCTTTATAACTGCTATTTACTAAATATTCTAAACTATCCCTCTTACTTTTTTTTCTTAATACAAGTGCGTGCTTTTTTTGCTCTTCAGTAATATTTACAGAAGCAGCCTCTGGATGGCCACCCCCTCCATGAGATTCTGCTATCTTGCCTACATCAAAATTTGCTTCAATTGATCTATATGATTTTTGACCAAATTTTCCTTTTTCTAGTGCTACTATTACTATATATTTTAGATTTCTTATACTAAGTTTTCTAACATATTCCCCAAGTTCATTTCTAAATTCGTATCCAGCATATACAGCATAATAATCATTTCCAAACTCATCTTTGAATGATTCTGCTTCATCCCAAATTTGTTTTAACAATGCCAAGTACTCATTCTTTTTATTATTAATAATATTTTTTTCTTCTTCAGTAAAACTAAAGTCAGCTATACATGTAGATAATCTTGAATACATCCTATCTAAATATTCTTCTATACCTAATGCATTAAACAAAATTGCTAAATCATGGGCTTTCATTCCTATATTCCCAGACTTTTTCCATTCCCACGTATCCTCTAACCTAGTTAATTCCACGAACTCATTCAAAGCAGGTGTTCCAGTGATTAGGCTTTTTGAAAGTAAATATTCGTAAAATAAATCAGTACCACATTTTTTTCTACCGTTATTGTCAGCTTCAATTATAGTTGTAAAATCATAGTTATTATATCCAGCATCAATTGCCGACCTATGATGATCAAAAACAAGCACTTTGCTTGAAAGATCATGGCCTTTTTTTACTAAATCTATTGCTGGACTATACAGTGCAAGGTCTGTCACATAAATATTATCATGTTTACTTAAGCCTTTATTTTCCATCATTTTCCTAAATCTAGCTTCTAATATATCAACATTTGAGGACAAAACATAATCTATTTTCCCAAATGCTATTTTACCAAGTATAATACTACCCATTCCATCAATATCATTTTCATGACTAAAAATAATTACTTTTTTACAATTTTCCATATGCACCACCACCTCGATTATATCATATTATTTATTAATATGTTGCGTTTTTATAATATTTTTGGCTCTTCCACGAAATTTATGGTTGACATAAATCAAACTATATATTAATGAACCAGCTTTAATTATAATTAATTTATAATTTTTAAGATTTATATGTGTTATTAATTTAAAGCACATATCAATTTTGTCTTCATCATATTTTTTATAAAAGCAAAAGAAAGAGAGTAAACTCTTCCTTTTGAAATACTTCTACCAAGTGTATAAATACACCTGCAACAATCTAAAGTACTTTAATTGTATCATTTTTAACTATTAAGTCAATACTTTTTGACGAATCTCACAACTTTTTGACAAATCTCCAAAAATTTATTTTATCCAGAGTTAATTCTTTATACAAGATACTTCTAGTAATGGTATGTAAGGATTAACTTGTTAATCCGAGAAAGCGATAGCGATAATACATAAAAAAAGATAATAGTAGTTATTCACCACTATTATCTTTTTTAGCTAATACTTCCCTAGGTTTAGAACCATTTTGAGGTCCTATTATTCCTCTTTCTTCTAATAGATCTACTATTCTAGCAGCTCTATTATATCCAATACGATATTTTCTTTGAATTAAGGAAGCACTTATCTTACCAAACTCCATAGCAAAGTCAACAATATCATTATATAATGGATCATCATATTCTTCTTTAGACTGATATCCATCATCATAAGCACCTGCATCATTTGATGAAGACTCTCCTCTTTCTTCAGTAAGAGAATGGTCATAATTAGCTTTTTGTTGTGATATCGTAAAGTCTACGATCTTCTGTAGTTCTTCATCACTTACATATGCTCCTTGTATTCTTATTGGAGTATTTTCTCCCATTGGTTTAAATAACATATCTCCTTTACCAAGTAGTTTTTCTGCTCCTCCTTGGTCTAAGATTGTTCTTGAATCTATTTGTGATGATACCGCAAATGATATACGAGAAGGTATATTTGCTTTAACAACACCAGTTATAACATCAGTAGATGGTCTTTGAGTAGCTACGATTAAATGAATACCTGCTGCTCTAGCCATCTGAGTAATTCTCATAATAGAGTCTTCAACATCTTTAGCAGCAACGAGCATAAGGTCTGCTAACTCATCGATAATAAAGACAATATATGGCATTTTTTCATATTCAGAATTAGTTTCACACATTTTATTATAGGCACCAATATTCTTACATTTAGTATCTTCAAATACTTGGTATCTTCTTTCCATCTCGACAACTATATTCTTAAGAGCTATACTTGCTTTTTTAGGGTCAGTAACAACTGGAGTAAGTAAGTGTGGTACCCCATTATACATAGATAATTCTACTTTTTTAGGGTCAACCATTACGAGTTTAACTTCATCTGGTTTACTTCTCATTAGTATCGAAGCAATAATACAGTTAATACATACAGATTTACCGCTACCAGTAGCACCAGCAATTAACATATGGGGTGTAGCATTTATCTCGGCCCACTTAACGGTACCCATGATATCTTTACCTAATCCTACGGCTAGAACACTCTTTTCATCAGGAGCAGGAAGTTTAGATAATACTTCTCTAAATGATACCGGACTATTAACTTTATTAGGTAGTTCGATTCCAATCGTACTCTTACCAGGAATAGGAGCTTGGATTCTAACATCTTTAGCAGCTAAATTAAGAGCTATTTCTTTTTGAATTGATAATAATTTATTTACTTTAGTGCCTGCTTGCAACTCTAATTCATACTGAGTAACAGAAGGCCCTATATGACATTCTTTTATCTTGCCAGGTATATCAAAGTCTGCGAGTACTTTTTCTAATGTTGTAATATTTTGTTTAACAGCTTCAACATTATCTTTATCACTACCCGCTTTAGATTGTTTTAATAATGTTAAAGGTGGTAATTTATAATTAACATTAATTACTGGTTTTTCTTCTTCAATATGCTCTGATGGTACTTCAATATTTGGAGTACTAGTAGCAGTCTTAATAGGAACATCTATTTCTTCTTTATCACTAACATGATCTAGATCTTTAGTCGAAGACACAATTATTCTCTTATCTTCTTCCTCTTCTTTCTTTTCTTTATGCTCATGTTTAATCTTAGGCATCTTTATCTTCTTAATTAAATCCATTAGACTAGTATTAAGTAGAAGGATACCTCCTATTACAATAAGAGTAATAACCACTATCTTAGTACCTTCTTTAAATAAACTATAAAAGGCATAAGTAAAGAGAGCTCCTATGATACCTCCTCCACTATTAGATATAGCTTCTGTACTCTTAAAAGCTAATAATAGATTATTATAAGTCTCAGTAATTATCTTTACTCCTTCACTACTATTTAATTCTATATATTTTAAATGAAGAAGTATTAAGAATGATACAACTAGTATATATAATCCAATCCATCTTAGTCCTAAGAAGTCAGGTGTCTTTCTTTTTACAATGATATATGCTCCCATAATAAGGACAAAAGCTAGTAAAAAGATATAAATATTTCCTACAAGAAATACCGAGAAAGCTCTGAAAAAATTACCAGCAGGTCCATATCCTCCTATCCCGATAATAGAAGCTAGTATCATAATTATTCCTACTACTTCATTAGTATATTCAAATTTCTTTTTTTCTTCTTTTTTGGTCTTTTTCTTAGCCATATTATCAATCCTTCTATTCGTATTTAATTATAACAAAAGAAATTTAAGTTGTAAAGAAAGCACTCGAAATTTGTCATATATTTAATAATATTTATTATAATTTATAATATCATAATTTAAAATGTCAACATTATCTAGTTGACAAAAAAAGTACAATAGTCTAAAATAGTTGTCATTGAAACGGGAGGTATGAGAACTATGAGTACTATAGAATCTAATAGTAGACGTTGTACTATACTGAAAGAATACGGAGTAGAATATCGTAAAGATTTTCATGCAGCAAGTTATAAAACTATTCAAGAAGTTCTTAAAATACATTTTAAGCATATGATATTATCTTTAACACGCACTGAGGCTTTAGATGATTTAATTTATATGTTTAATAATTTTGATAATATTTTTGATGATGTAACTATGCTTGAATTAATAGGGACTATGATGAATAGTTATGCTAAATCTAAATCAATAGATAATAGTGATAAAGACGGAGCGAAAGTTTGCAATAACTCAAATCATGGAATTGCCAAAACATATGTTGCCTATTTATCAAAAGATGGAAAAGAATATTGTTGGGATTGGAACAATCAATTTGGTAATAGGATAAATTCCGCCAAAGATGAATTGTATACTTCATATTGCAGAAATATTAAAACTGAAATAGAAGCATCTAAAAAAGCATCTAAAAAGTCTCCAATACGCAAATATTAGAATTTGATTATTAAAAAACAAATTCTTTTTATTTTGTAAAAAATATATTATAAAATTCGCGAATTAAATACCATAATGTAGTCTTCAATTAAAGTATTATCTTACTAGATGATTCTTCTTGTAAAGGGTTATGGAGAAGTAACGAAGTTACTTCGGGTTAGCGCAAGCGTTAAAATAAAAAATGTAAGAATAATCTTACACTTATATTAATTATTATCTTCTCGTAGATAAAGGCATTGCTTTTATATTATTAGCGTATGTAAGAACACCTCTAGCATTTTGTTCTTCAAATATTTCTTCTCCATGAGCAAATGAAAAATTAAAACCACTTCTTGGTGTAATAACACTAACTAATTCTTGATATTGCTCACTTGTTATATTTTCTGGAAAATATACAAGTGCATTATCTCCCTCTGATTGAAAAATTATTATTCCTTCTTTTGTTCCATCAACTGCTGCTTGAAATGGCATAATTGAATCAGAAATTACCCCACCTAATGCTCTAACAATTCTTACAGTTGCATCGGCGTGATGATTTGTTGTTCCGTCTAATGATTCTTTTTCAACTTCTCCATTATATGAAATACCTAATACACCACGATCCCACTCATATACTTTTCCCTTAATGCTCGCAGGGCTCCACATTTGATTAGCATCATATGCTTTTCCTTGGAAATCAGTCTGTGAAAAGTCTGGTACTACTACTTGAGTAGTATCTTTAGGAAATACTACCTGCTGCTGAGTATTACTGTTTTGAGTTCTTTGCTGTGAAGGCGTTTTTCTTGTATTAGATCTACTAATAATTGAAAACAAATCAGAAAAATTAGTTGCTTTGTAGTATTTGTTGTATTTTTCATAAATGAAATTATCATTATTATCTATTATATAATCGTTATTATAATATATGTCATCTTTTTTTATTATTTTCTTATAATCATATTCTTTATAGTCATCAAATTTGCTCATTATTTATCTCCCTTATTATATAATTAAAATGGCGTCCCCGATTGGAATCGAACCAACGACCTACTGCTTAGGAGGCAGTCGCTCTATCCTACTGAGCTACGAGGACACACATATAATTATATCATACTTTATTTATTTTGATGAAGAAAATTATATATTTTATTACTATTTAAATAGAAATAATTAGTATCTTTTAAAATATATTTATAATAATTATCTTCTTTTTCAATATTAATAATATTATTTATATCTGTTTCAAATATTATTTCTTTATAATTAGGATTATTTATTACTCTACCTACTCTAAATGATTCTGTATCTTTAGGTATAGAAAGAATGATAAATCTTATATTAGTTA
>AUXO016229186.1_pt1 | contig 21735 bp, 18 predicted proteins | sample 768731 | NCBI WGS metagenome assembly AUXO01 (sample SAMN02715735, study PRJNA202380) | gut metagenome | biome: sheep rumen | host: Ovis aries | place: New Zealand: Palmerston North
TGGAGGAGCATAAGGATGAGACCATCTTCCTCTTTGGCTTTACCTTCATGATCTGGCAGCATTTCTACAAGAAGCTGTTGGAGAGTGGATACAAGCCTGACCTCTCCAAGGGTGTGCTGATTCATGGTGGTGGTTGGAAAAAACTGGTAGCAGAAAGTGTTTCTACTGCTCAGTTTAAGCAATGCCTGAATGATGTTTGTGGTATCAAGGTGGAGAATGTTCACGACTACTATGGTATGGTTGAACAGACCGGCACCATTTACATTGAGTGCGAACACGGGCATTTGCATGCTTCCAACTTCTCTGATATCATCATCCGTAACCCCAAGGACTTCAGTGTGGCCAAGAATGGTGAAACGGGTATCATTGAGGTAGTGAGTGTACTGCCTAAGAGCTATCCTGGACACGTATTGCTCACCGAAGATGAGGGCGTTGTACTTGGTGAGGATGACTGCCCTTGCGGACGTAAAGGCAAATACTTCCACATCCACGGACGTATCAAGAATGCTGAGATTCGTGGATGCTCGGATACCTATGCTGCCAAGTTTGGTAAACTGAGTGGACTGGAGTATGTGATTGGTGATGACAAGACCATTGAGGAGATGCCTCATGTGCCTGCTCTTCCTCCGTTCGCTGAGCCTGTCATTTCCTTCTTCAATGACCTCTCCAAACTGGTCATGCAAAGAGGTCGTCAGTATTCGGATGTAATGACCTTTGGTTTCTGGTGCCGTAAGGGCGCTTTGATGAAGGAAAAGGAAAACTATCAGGATATAGAGCGCAGATTAGGCCGTGGTATCGTCTTCCATAGCACTCCGAGCAATGTACCAGTGAACTGTGCATTCAGTTTTGCAGCTGGTTTGCTAGCTGGTAATGCAAACATTGTACGACTCCCTGCTAAGGACTTCCCGCAGGTACAGATTATTAGCGATTGCGTGCGTGAATTACTGGAAACCTCCCACAAGGATATGACTCCGTACATCTGCTTTGTGAAGTATCCTCCTATCAAGGAGATTACCGACCTGTTCTCTGGTATGTGCCAGAGCCGTGTGGTCTGGGGTGGTGATGCTACCATTGCTGAAATTCGTCAGAGCCCGTTGCAGCCTCGTGCCAATGAGGTGAACTTTGCAGACCGTTATTCCTTCTCAGTGCTGAATGCAGATGCATTCCTGGCTGCTGATGATCAGGATAAGATTGTTCAGAACTTCTATAACGATACATACTTCTCTGACCAGAATGCTTGTACAGCCCCCCGTATCATTGTGTGGGTTGGTGACAAGAAGGCAGAAGGCAAGGAACTCTTCTGGAAGAAAGTGGTGGCTTATGCCAAGGAGCATTACAACATTGCTCCTGTGCAGACAATTGGTAAGATTAATGCCCTTTACAAGGCTGCAGCCAATCTAAAGTTGGGTAAGGTGACGGTTGAGCAGCCGTTGCTGACTCGCATCCAGATGGATAGCCTCTATCCAGGCATTATGGATTACAGGTTCAACAGTGGTTTCTTCTATGAGTATGATGCCAAATCGCTGACTGACCTGCTGCCCATAGCAACCATCAAGAGCCAGACGGTTACGTATTATGGCTTGACCCGTGAAGAGATTATCCGCTTTGTGAACGAGGACCATCCGCAGGGGGTTGACCGCTTTGTTCCGCTGGGTAAGTCTATGGACTTTACTCTCGTTTGGGATGGGTATGATTTGATCACAACTTTAAGTAGAATTGTAAGTATCATCTAATCTACAGGTGTTTTTATGGCTGAACAAAGCTTAAAAAATAAAACCCAAAAAGGATTAACATGGAATCTTATTGAGAAGTTTTCCACGCAGGGAGTTCAGTTCATTTTTGGGATTATTCTTGCCAGACTACTGTCACCTGATGATTATGGCATTATTGCTATGCCACTTATTTTCTTGGCTATAGCCCAATGTCTTATTGATAGTGGCTTTTCAGTAGCTCTTATTCGAAAACCCCAGATAAGAGAAGAGGATTATTCAACAGCCTTCTATTTTAATATTGGAGTAGGTATAATATGCTATTTAATACTTTTTCTTACATCACCGTTAATAGCAAATTTTTATAACACGCCTATTTTAGCTGATATCCTTAGAGTAACAGCTTTGGCGACTTTGTTTAATCCATTATGTTCTGTTCAACAAGCTATCCTGACCAGAAAAATGGATTTTAAGGCACAGGCGTTGGTTTCTTTTGTCGGTGCTATACTTAGCGGAATAGTAGGGTTAACCATGGCATATAAAGGCTTTGGAGTTTGGTCCCTAGTAACACAGCAAGTGGGCGGATACGTTATACGAACCATTTTTTTGTGGATTATTGTTAAATGGAGGCCAATGAGGGTATGGTCAAGAGAATCATTCGGATATTTGTGGGGATTTGGGAGTCGGGTACTAGTTCAGGGAATTATTGGAAACATTTACGATAATATTTATAGTATTGTTATAGGGAAGGTTTATAATGCTTCTGATTTGGGGAATTATACAAGAGCTAATACCTTTGCTAAACTGCCATCTGTTGATGTAACCGGTGTTCTTAATAGAGTATCATTACCTGTAATGAGTTCGTTGCAGAATGATAATGAAAAGTTGGGAGCGGTTTTTAGTAAGATGATAAGACTTGCTGCATTCTGTATGTTTCCAATTATGTTGGGATTATCCGCTGTTGCAGATCCACTGATTAGAATACTGCTTACAGACAAGTGGGAAGGCTGCATCATTCTCTTGCAGATAATGTGTTTTGACCTTATGTGGTATCCAATTCACGCATTCAATTTAACTATTTTGACAGCGAAAGGACGATCGGATATTACCTTAAAACTCGAAATAATTAAAAGAATTATAGGCATAACATTTCTCTTGATAACAATTCCACTAGGAGTCGTTTGGATGGTTGCCGGAGGTGTCGCTTCATCTCTGTTGTGTCTTTTTGTCAACACTATATATACAAAAAAAATAGTAAATATTGGATTCCTAAAACAAATGCATGACCTTGGTCCGATTCTGCTTTCTGCATGTGTCATGTGGTTAGGGATATCTTGTACAATATGGGCCCTCAATAATGTGTATTGGCAACTTCTGGGCGGAATAGTAGTAGGCGTTGCCATTTATTCTCTCTTTGTTAAGATCTTTATGCGGGAGAACTTTATTTTACTAATTGAGATGATGCCGGATATAATTAAGTCCAAACTCAAATTACGCGGGAAATGAATGATAAAATAGCAATTGATGCCAACAAGCAGCCAAGGCAATCGAATCTGGAGTTGTATCGAATCGTATGCATGCTGCTAATTTTGGCGCATCACTATGCGGGAATCTTTGGAGTATTAGGAAATCCCGGCCCCGCTGAAGTGAACCCCTTTGCCCCGAATTCCTTGTTTATCTATTTGTTTGGAATGTGGGGAAAAACGGGAATTAACTGTTTTATCTTGATTACAGGGTATTTTATGTGCACCTCGAGTATTACTTTTAAAAAATTTTTGAAGTTATATTTGTGGGTGATAACATACAATGTGCTTTTCGCACTCATCTTTATTATTACGGGTTATCAAAGTATATCTTATGATCTGCTATATGTTTTTTTCCCATTTTTGCAGCTTCATAGTGATAATTTTGTAAGTTCTTTTTTTATTTGGTGGTTGTTTATCCCTTTCTTAAATATCTTGGTAGATAATCTGAATAGCAAAAAGCATCTGATTCTCATATTGTTGCTGGTGTTATTCTTTTCTATATACCCCCTTGCCCCTATGGTATTTAAATTACAAGGTATGAATCCGATTTGTTGGTTCTCTACCCTCTATATAATTGCATCTTACATAAGAAAGTATCCGGGTTCTATTTATCGCTATACTTCGTGTGGTTTTTGGGGTTTGGTTACATTATTGCTTGCCGTATTTAGTATGATAAGCGTTGTGGCTATATTATGGGTAAACCAGAAGTATAATCTTAATTTACCACACTATCACTTCGTGTCAGATAGCCATAAACTAATGGCATTACTAGTTGCCGTTAGTTCCTTTATGTGCTTTAAAAACTTGAAAATAGGGTACAGTAAACTGATTAATGTTATTGGCGGGTCTACATTTGGAGTATTGCTTATCCACTCAAATTCTTCGGCAATGAGACAATGGTTGTGGGCAGATACCTTGAATTGCGCCAATCATTTTTATCTCCCTTTTCCCAAATTTGTTCTATATAGTGTTGGTGTTGTCCTTTTAATATTCGCGTTATGCATTATTATTGACCGAATTAGGATTAAGGCTGTGGAAGAACCTTTTTTCAAGTGGTATAATCACAAGCATCCTTCTCGTACATAAATTTGTTAGTATGATATATGCCCCAGTTTATATACCGACTTTAAACAGGTATCAGCATTTTAAAAAGTGTATAGAGTCTTTAGAGGCATGTACAGGAGCCTCTGATACTGATGTGTATATAGCCTTAGATTATCCACCTTCTAAAGAGTATGAAGAAGGGTGGAAGCATATAAACTCTTATCTTGCCCAAAAGGAGATTTCTAACGGCTTTAATAAGTTGTTTGTTTTGCGAAGGAATTTCAACTATGGTTTAGGTGGCGCATACACAAATGGGTCTCCAGTTTGGGAATACATGGTGAATCATTATGATCGATTTATTTTTTCGGAAGATGACAATGTTTTCTCGCCTAACTTCCTTGATTATATGAATAAGGGCCTTGAGCTATACAAAAACAATAAACGCGTTGTTGCTATTTGTGGTTACAAGAACGATTTTGAGTGCCTTCATAATGACAACAACCATTTCGCTCAACATAGCCTTTATCAAGCATGGGGAGTGGGCACGTGGGTTGATAGAGCAATGAATATAAAAGAAGAGTTAACACCAAACTATTTTAGGAGAATTATTTATAGCCATAGCCGCTGGAGAAGGTGTTACAAATATTGGCCTCATTGGTTTATGACCATTGTTAGGAACGCGATGGCAACCCAAAGTCATTTGCCAATGCATGACACCAACATGGGTTTCTATTTAATTAATGAAAACCGATGTGTGATTTGTCCAACAATTAGCAAGGTTAGAAATATGGGATGGGATGCGCAGGCAACCACAACATATTTGGATAAAGGAAACCTTAGAGGGCGTGCGGAGCATGAACTAAATCTGGTAATTGATCATGAAAAGACTTTCGAATATGAAGGCGATCCGTTCCAATTTGAAGAAGAAAACACCTTAGCTATGGCTCAATGGGATGGTAAGTGGGAAACTGGTCGCATGAGGAGCCTCTGGAGAATTTATCCTCGTATTTGGGCATTTAGAATCTTGGCTTTTTTGGGAATAATATGATAAAGATAACGGATAAAACAAAATGTTGCGGCTGCAATGCATGCGGTGACATCTGTCCACAGAAATCTATATCCTTTAAGGCAGATATAGAAGGATTTATGTATCCTGAAGTGGATATGAAAACCTGTGTGGATTGCCATCTCTGCGAGAAGATATGTCCAATCATCAATATCGGTGATCAAAAGAAGAATGATTTTGAGAAACCGATATGTTACGCTGCGCAATGCAAGAATCTTCAGTCCTTGTTCAATAGTACGTCAGGCAGTGCATTTGCCACTTTAGCAGAAAAAATGTACAAAGAAGGAGGTTACGTCGGCGGTGCCATTTTTAATGATGACTATTCTGTATCACAGTTTATTTCATCAGATAAAGCGGATCTGGAAAAACTTCGCAATTCCAAATATGTCCAAAGCAATTCTGAGGGCTTTTACAATCAAGTTCGTGACTTGCTAAAGGCAGGCAAAAAAGTATTAGTCTGCGGAATCCCTTGCCAAATGGCGGGCCTGCGCTCTTTCCTTAGAAAGGATTATGACAACTTGGTGATTGTTGATCTTATTTGTCTTGGTATTAATTCACCCAAAATATTGCGAGGCTATCTTGATTACATGGAGGAAAAACATGGGAGCAAGATTATTTATTACAAAGCAAAGAATAAAGAGTTAGGCTGGCGTGAGTTAACAACAAAAATTGTGTTTGAGAATGGTGATGTAGATTATGATAAAAAGGGTACAAACTATTTTACACATGGATTTATCGGGACACATGCATATTCTAGGCCATCTTGTTATGAATGTTGTTTCAAAGGATTTCCAAGAATCTCAGATATAACAATTGGTGACTTATGGGGTGCGGAACGTATTGTCGGTAAAGAATACGACAATGATCTGGGCACATCTGTAGTTATGGTCAATTCAAAGAAAGGAAAGATATTCTTTGATTCAATGTGTACTTCTTTCAAGTATAAAGAAATATCCTTAGAATCCGTCCTTGTCGGGAATAAGCCCCTCACAGAGCCAATCTCAAAACCCAGAATAAACCGTGAAGAGTTCTATGAAGATTTAAACTCAATGAGATTTGTTGAGTTCGCATCTAAGTACATTCATCTTCCATCTTGTCAACCCCTCAGCCTTAAAAGGAAACTGATAAATTTATTGAAGTTTTGGTATCATGTTACCTTTGCCTCTGTTTTTAGCATTAGAACATGGTTTCAGAATATTTTTTATAATTTTCTTTGCTCGTCCGTTAAATCTAGTATAGTAAACGGGAAGTATATAATAATACATAAACATTGTGTGATAGATATAGATAAAAAAGGCAGTCTAATCCTCGAGGGGTTTTTGAATTTTGGTTATAAACGCATTAAAGGATCAAAATTAGAGTCGAGATTGTTGATAGACGAAGGCGGTACGTTGCAATCAAAGAACTGTTCGATTGCTTATGGTGCTGATATAGAAGTTTTCTCTGGAGCTCATCTTGAACTAGGGTCCGGTTTAATATTTAATATTAACTCAACTATCATCTGTGGTGACCATATAACAATTGGTGATGATACATTTTTTGGGCGTGACGTGACAGTTCGTGATAATAATGGTGGCCACTTTATATCTAGAAGAATGTATAAAGACAAGAGGCCTGTTGTTATTGGACAGCATTGCTGGATAACTGAGCATAGTATGGTTATGCCTGGGGCAAAAATTGGAGCAGGTGTAGTGGTAAGTGCAAACTCAGTGGTGACAGGAAAGATTCCAAACTTCGTGATGGTGAAAGGAGATCCGGCAGAAATTGTTGATGAAGACGTTTATTGGAAAGAGTAGGTTTCCATTATTATTTTGATGATTGTTTCACATTTTAATTTTTTCTGAGTATGAATGCGAGTGTTTTAAAAAAAGTGATTAGGGGGGGGGTAGCTTTATTTCTCCTTTCCGCTTGTGCTACAAATTCGGATATAGATGAAGCTATATCAAGTTTAAAAGAGAGTAGACCTGTAAGTATCGATATAATCTCAAACTCTAATATAAAGATGGGCTTTGGCCGTACTTCAACTATTGACTTCCGTGTAAGTCCATCTGATGCTGACTTTAATTATGATGTTACATCTGATGATTGTCAAATAGAGTTAGACTATTTAGGGGCAAATACTAGGTCTGGCTATGTTACTAAACTAACTCATGTGACACTAACCAAAGTTGAACAGATGTATGATGAGAACCAGAAAAAGCTTCAAGGACAGTATAGGGCATATATCACCGACCAAAGGGAACTGAAGAAATATGACGATAGGCTTGGTTTGGTATTGACGGTTCCTGGTCAGAGTGGTTCTGATGTTCAGATTTCTTCTTCTGCGATTAATGTGATGCTGAAAGTTGGTGAGATATCTTCTTTCACATTTAAGGCTGTTGATAATGCTAGTGTCTTACTAGAGAACCTTCTGTGCAATATTGAGGATAATATGATTAGTGGTAGAATTCCGCATATTGTTGAAGGAAAGAAGTTAGTACCTACTATAAAGTTTGAAGGAGAGGGGAAGCTTATTCTCCATTCGTCTCCAGATCAAAACATTAATATAGAAACAGATTATTCGCGCCCTGTTGTTTATGATGTAATCGATGAGGAAACCAAAGAAGTACTAGATTCTTATGAGGTATATATATCGAGCTTTACAGGTCTCCCTGTATTATGGATAGAAACAGAGAACCGAGCTGAAATTGTGTCTAAGGATGATTATATTCCGGCAACCTATAAACTTGTCGAGGACGTTGCAACAAAGGGCGCAGGTAGCATTATGGAAGGAAAGCTGAATATAAGGGGGAGAGGTAATTCTACATGGAGTGCTCGTAAGAAGCCATACCGTTTGAAATTTGACAATAAAGAATCTTTCTTTGGTATGCCAAAGGATAAACACTGGGCTTTGCTGGCAAATTTTTATGACAAAACCATGTTAAGAACTTCGCTAGCATTCTATTTAGGTTCAATGAGTAACCTAGATTTTACCCCCGAATCACATTTTGTAGAACTATTTCTCAATGGGCAGTATAATGGTACATACGAATTATCTGAATTAATTAGAGAGGGTAAGGATCGCCTTAATGTTGGTAAAGACGGTTTTATCCTTGAAATAGATAACCATCCAAACGCAGATGAAGTTCATTTTAACACCTCTCGTATACAGTTCCCGGTGCGTGTCCATGAGCCAGAACTAACTGTTACAGATCAAGATTATTATTTCATACGTGACTATCTACAAGAGGCAGAGGATGTTTTATTCTCAGAGAGTTTTTTAGATGAAAACAGCGGGTACACTAAGTATTTTGACATTGAGTCATTTGCTGAGTGGTATGTTATAACAGAACTCCTTGAATCTCCTGAAGCTGGATGCGGATATATGAATAAAACTCGCAACGGCAAACTGAAGATGGGGCCGCTTTGGGATTTTGATATGGCTGTAGGAAATAGTGTATGGGCTCAGCAGGGTGATAAGTCTTATGATCCGTCGTATATGTTTGCGAGAGAGCAACCTTACAATCCATACTTTAAGAGATTATTCCAGGATCCACGCTTCGTGAGTTTAGTAAAAAAGAGATTCGATTTCTTTTATTCCAAGAAGGATGAAGTCCTTTCTTTTATAGAAGAATATGCAAAGTATCTTAAGTATGCCTCAATAGAGAATGAGAATAGGTGGAATATATTATATAACAATCCGACAAGCACATCACAAAGTGCCATGAATATATGGGGCAGCTATTATAATGAAGTGCAATACATGAAGGACTTCTTTTTAAGGAGACTTGAATTTATGAAAAGTGAACTCGACCAATATTAATTACGATCAATGATAACATTTCAAGAGTTAAAGAAGAATTTAAAGAAAGACAGTACTGGGCTACCGCCCCTTAAGGTGGCACTGCTTGGAGACACTGCCACACAATTGCTTGCAACAGCCTTAAAAGGAATGGGGGTTGAACGGGGCTATCAGTTAGACTTGTTCGAAGCGGAATACAATCAAGTTGAACGACAATTCTTAGATCCGACTAGCGACTTGTTCAGTTTTGGTGCTGATTACATTGTTGTATATCAGTCATCACACAAATTGGGTGAAGCTCATAGTCTAATGTCATCATCAGAACAGGAAAAGTTAGCAGAAAACCGCTTGGCCTTTGTAGAACAAATATGCCAGAGCACATCAGCTAAGATAGTCTATCTAAATTATGCACAGATAGAGGATACAGTTTTTGGATCATATGCTAACCATGTGCCATCCTCATTTACTTGGCAGATCCGTGAACTAAATTCTGGTCTCATGAAGTTGAGCAGACTGTATAATAATCTATTTGTTTGTGATATTGATGGGCTGCAAAGCAAGTTCGGACGCGACTTTATGTTCGCCCCGAATATGTATGTAAGTACAGAGATTATCTTGAGTGTGCAAGCAATACCATATGTTGCTTCACGTGTGATGGATATAATTTGTGCAATACAAGGAAAATTTAAGAAATGCCTGATTCTTGACCTTGACAATACTCTATGGGGTGGCATGATTGGCGATGACGGGTTGGAAGGTATTCAACTTGGCCATGGTCTTGGTCTTGGTAAGGCTTTTACAGAGTTTCAGATGTGGGTAAAGAAGCTCAAACAACGAGGAATCATTATCTGCGTTGCTTCCAAGAACAATGAAGAGACAGCCAAGGAACCCTTTGAGAAGCATCCGGATATGGTACTCAAACTGGATGATATTGCTGTGTTCCAAGCCAACTGGGATACTAAGGTAGATAACATTCGTACCATCCAGCAGATCCTGAACATTGGCTTTGATAGTATGGTGTTCTTGGATGATAACCCATTTGAACGTAACATTATTAGAGAGAATATCCCAGGTATTACTGTACCTGAGTTGCCAGAGAATCCGGAGTTTTATCTTGAATACCTTTATGGACTGAACCTGTTTGAGACAGCGAGCTATAGCGATGCTGACAAAGACAGGACAAAACAATATCAAGTCGAGGCACAGCGTGTATCATTAAGTAAGACCTATACCAATGAGGCGGATTTCTTAAAATCACTCAACATGGTCTCTGTAGTAAGCGGATTCACTAAGTTCAATACCCCACGTGTCGCACAGTTGAGCCAGCGAAGCAATCAGTTTAACTTGCGTACCGTTCGTTATACAGATGCTGATATAGAGGCATTAGCCAATGATCCGAATGTGATTGACCTAAGCTTTACTCTTGAGGATAAGTTTGGTGATAATGGTTTGATTGCTGTGGTAATCATGAAACCACAGGATAAGGAAACCTTGTTTGTTGATACATGGTTTATGAGTTGTCGTGTGTTGAAACGTGGAATGGAAAACTTTACGCTTAACACAATGGTTGAAGCAGCAAAGGCAAGGGGTTACAAGCGTATCGTTGGAGAGTACCTGCCTACACCCAAGAACAAAATGGTGGAAGAGCACTATTTGGGGCTTGGATTTGCAAAAATAGAAGGTACTGAGACTGCTCAGTATGAACTGAGTCTTGATGACTATAATAATAAAGATTGTTACATTGATAAAAAATAAACCGATATGGAGAGACAAGAAGTAATGAACAAACTTCAGGATATATTCCGTGAAGTGTTTGATAATGACGAGATTGTCATAAGTGACAGTACTGTGGCAGAAGATATTGAAGAGTGGGATAGCTTAGCCCATGTACAATTGACCTCAAGAATACAGGAGGTTTTCGGTATCGTCCTTGGAGGGAAAGAGTTCCTTTCCTGGGAAGATGTTGGAGAGATGGTAGATTCTATTATAAAGAAATTGAACTAAAAACTCAGTTATGCGTAAGTCCAACTTCGAACTGTTGAGGATTGTCTCAATGTCGATGGTGATAGTATGGCATTTTATAGTTCGTTGCATTATTGACATCCCTGAAGGAGCTTTGATAACAGGTGGCTCTGATGGCACTGAGGGGGGGGGTAATATTTGCTTGCAGCTTTTTAAGTGTAGCCGTTAATTTGTTTGTTCTTATTTCGGGATATTTTGGAATTAGACTCTCCGTTAAGTCTTTTCTCAATTTTTACCTGTTGTGTTTGTTTTATAATATTACAGCATGGCTTGTACATTCTTATGATTTAGGTTTTTCAATAAAAGAGTTGGTGTATTCCTTATTCGTTACAAAGACTGACAATTGGTTTTTCCCGGCTTATTTATGGTTGATGTTCCTTTCCCCTATCATTAATATTTTCGTCCAAAACACAGATTTGAACCGACTACGCATAATTGTATACACTTTTGTGATTCTTACTATCGTTTCAGGTTATTTGTTGAGTTATAATGCAAATCCGAACGGATATACAGTATTACATCTTGTGTTTGTATACCTGATAGGTGCTTTGATAAAGAAAGAAAAGGAAAGGCTTGGTAAGAAATACTACATGATGTCATATATTTTATGTGCATTGATTAATGGCTGTTTATGTTCCGTTTTAGTTAATCATACATCTTGGAACGGCATGTATTGTTATCATTATAATAACCCTTTAGTTTTAACAGCTTCCATAAGTCTCTTTTTGTTTTTTGAGAAAGTGGAGATTCAGTCTAAAACAACCAATAAGATAGCAAGTACTGTTGTTGCTGCACTTTTAATACAAGATGTTGTACTAAGACATTTAATGGTCAAGAGCCTAAAAGATAGTTTAAGTATAGGACCTTCAAGTTTTATTGTTAACTCAATACTGTGGTTTGTCTCTTTCTTTGTTTGTGCCTTTATAGTGGAAACTGTCAGAAAACCCTTGGCTGATAAATTGATAGGGGTTATTGTTAGAGTGGTACCGGATAAGTATAGGAATATTCATTTTAGTTAAGGATATGATTTTAGCTAATAAAATAGGTCAAAAGATACCCTACATAGGACTAGGAACATTCCCGTTTCAGGGTAGAGTAATGGCAGATATGGTTAAGGCTGCTGTCAAAGTCGGATATAGGTTATTTGATACCGCTGATGATTATTTTGGGGAATCCGGAATAGGAATTGCTATTAAGGAATTGGAATCTGAAGGAATTGCAAAGAGAGAAGATTTGTTTATTCAGACAAAGATTTCTGATAATAATGCTTGTGCTAATGAACCCTTGAAGGGCGTTTTCTTTAATCCCAATAGTAAGTTCATGAAGTGTCACACGGCAGAAGATGTAGTTAGGGAGAAGGTTTCTATTTCTCTGAATGAGCTACAGACAGATTATATAGATTCTCTGCTAATCCATTATCCTTTCCCTGAGTACTATGTAGATGTGTGGAAGGCCATGATAAAGCTGAAAGAAGAAGGGATTGTGCGTTATATTGGTGTCTCAAACTTCCATGAGAGGCATATAGAAACGCTCATCAAAGAAACGGGCGTCTGTCCTGAAATTAATGAGTGTTATGCGAGCCCGATAGCAACAAAGCAAACTCTTGTTGATTATTGTAACCTGCATGACTGCTTGTTTGTTACATATTCACCTTTGATGGATATTACTGCAGGTAGAATCTCGACAGAAAAACTACAGCCCATTATGGACAAGTACGGAAAGAGCTTGGCCCAAATAATACTAAGATGGAACATAGAAAGGGGTTGTATGCCACTCCCGAAGACAAAAAGTCCCAAGCGTCTGGCTGAGAACTTCTCCATTTTTGATTTTTCGTTAACTATCGATGAGGTTAGCATGATTTCATCTATGAATATGAATTATCAGTATTTGGTTGAATCAAAAATCTGTCCTGGAATATGAGTGCATTAGGTAAAGTTAAAACAGTGCTGAATGCACTGATACGAAGGGGGTACTGGTATGATAATGTTTTCATGCCAGACACAAGAAAATTAAATGTATATTCCACCTTCAATACAAGAGTAGTGAATTTAGGTTCGACATCAGCTGTATATGCATTTGATTATAGCGGACTTGGAGTGAAAGGGGCCAACTGGGCTTTAAGACGAAATCCACTGGCCGGAGATTTAGCTGTACTAAAGAACTACTCCAGTTATTTAGATGAGAAGAAGAGCACTGTTATAATTCCGTTATGCCCATTCTCTGCCCTCTCGGGGAGTTATGAGCCGTTTGAAGAGCGGTATTATTCAATACTTTATGCATCATCAATACCAGGATACTCATACGTTCATGCTGTTCAGGCTCAGGAAAAGGTAATGAATCCAGTAATGTATTATCCATGGTACGCCTTGTTTACGGACTTTTGGCATATGATATTTAAGAGTGAGAGCACGTCGTTAACAGAGGAAAAAATGGTGGTCGATGCCCAGAATTGGGTGAATAATTGGTTACATGAATTTTCTTTGAAGGATTTCAGTACGCCGTTATCATTGGTTAATAAGTATAATATTGGAGAGGCGGAAAAGTGTTTGAATGAACTTCTTGTGTATTGTAAAGAAAAGAACATAGAAGTGGTTTTGGCCGTACCACCAATGTATCGTACGCTTTCTAGCAAGTTCACAGAAGAAATTCAAAAGAGATTATTTGGTGATTTAGAGAGACTGGCAAAAGACCATGGAATAAAGTTCATGAATTATATGAATGACCAAGAATTTAGTCAAAATAGGACTTATTTCAGGAACAGTTATTTAATGAATAAGTTAGGAGCAAAAGCTTTTACAAAGCGGATTCTTACTGACTTGAATGTAATATAATAAAGAGATGAAGATAGGCGTTGTAACATACTGGTATGGTAACAGTAACTACGGCATGATTATGCAGTGCTGGGCATTGCAGCAATACCTAAAAAAAATGGGGCATGAGCCGTATGTGATTCGGTATCAACCAGAGAGACCATGGTATATTCGTTTAGCAAAATGGTGCTTGAAATACCTGCTGTGTGCTGTTAGTAGTAAGCATCGTGCTGCGTTGAAGCAAGAAAAATATAACGCCATAAAAGACAAGGAAAGAGGTTTTGATGAATTCAGGAAACAACATCTTGATTTCTCTGCAAGGGTTTATAAGAATATCAGAGAACTAAGAAAGAAACCACCGGTTGCTGATTGTTATATTGCAGGAAGTGATCAGATTTGGTGCGTGGATTTGGTTAAAGATAAGAACGCACAGGGGTATTATCTTTCATTTGGAGATAAAAAAATCAAAAGAATAGCATATGCGCCAAGTTTTGGACATATGCAATACGATAAAAACAACGAACATTTGCTAACAAAAGCACTGTCGGGATTTGATTATGTTTCATGTCGTGAGAATAATGGCGTAGAAATATGCCGGCGGTTGGGTGTCCCCGCTCAGAAAGTAGTTGACCCCACTCTTTTGCTTGAAATAGATGATTTTAAACGGTTCTGTCATAAAGCAGATTATAAGGATTATATCTTTATCTATAGCGTGAATATCAGTCGAGCTGAGGATCTTTATTGGGAATCAATTAAAGCAATGTTCCCAGGGAAAAAAGTTGTAGTAACTCAAGCAAGTGGCAGTTTTTCGGGTGGGGAATTGTTTGGTAAAGAAGTTGAGTATGCGTACGAGACGCCTAGTGGATGGTTATCATTGATTAATAATGCGGATTTAGTGATTACATCATCCTTTCATGGCGTCGTTTTTTCAATCATATTTAATAAACGTTTTTTATTTGTTCCTATTAAGGGGCGTTTTTCATCCACAAACGATAGAATTTATGATTTGTTAAAGAGCTTGGATTTAATGTATTTTGTAGTGTCTTGTCCTGACGATTATAAGAGAATACAAAACGAAAGAATAAACTGGGGAGAAGTTAATAATAAGAAAAAGTGTTTAATAGGAGAGTCAGAAGTCTTTTTGGCTCAAAGCCTTATAAATGAGCATGAGTAAGAAGGTACTGAAGGTATTGTTATTCGCCTATTTCTTTTTAATGATATATAAGCCTGAATTTAGGTTTACATTCCACTCTGTTAATACGACATTTGGATTGATAGGATTTGCATTTTTTTGCATGAATCATTCCAAAAAGGATTTTTTAACCTATAATGCCGCCACGTATAAGCCCATTATTAGGACCTATTTACCTGTTATAGTTGTAAGCATACTATCGGTGATAATTAATATGTCGTTTGATCTCCACTTTATCACATATATAATTACTTTGGGGCTCTATTATTTTATGGCATATTTAGGCGCGTGGGGTATTTATAAAGTATATGGAGAAATTACGCCTCGGATATTGCTTAATTTTTATATAGTTGCAGCTTTCATTCACTTGGGCGTTTCTTTGGCTAGATTTGCAAACCCTGCTGTTAATGATATCCTTTTATCAATATTAAGGATGAGCGAAGCTGACCAGTTAGGACTTGAGCATACTATGGGTGGTAGGTTACAGGGCTTTGGCGCGTCTTTTTTTACTAGCGGTATTATCAATGGCTTTATTTTGATAATGATTGCTTTTACTTTATTTGAAGAGCATTTTTCTTTGACCAAGAAAGTGTTTTATGTTATTTCTTTTGTTTTTATTTTTGTTATAGGGTTAATGAATGCTAGAACGGTAATGATTGGTGGTGGAATTGGGGCTTTTATTCTCTTGTTGTCCTTTATGCGTGATTCCAAACATTTTATCACAAATACTATCGCTATTGGGCTTACTGTTATGGCTATTATTTATGTTTTATCATTAATTCCTAGTAGCGACATAGATTTCGATACGTTATCAAATTTCGGGTTTGAGATGTTTAGAGCACTAGAAGAAGGTGATACAAGTACTCATTCAACAGATACGATGGTATCACAGTATAGCATTATGCCAGATAATCTTAAAACATGGCTAATTGGAGATGCAATGTGGAAAGGACGTAACAGTTGGGACTATTATATGGGTACCGATATTGGCGTTTTTAGAAATCTTTTTTATTTCGGAATAATCGGCTCTATATGTTTTTATTTATACAATTGGAAAACGTTAGAATTATCGATTAAACGAAATCGGATTTTTGGAATAACTTCAAAGTATGTTGTTATTACGCTCTTCTTATATACCATGATCCTTAATTTTAAGGGCGCAAACGATTTGTTTTACTATGTTCTGCCATATTATTTTTGTGGTAGGAAAATGGTTGTTTAACAGACTATCATAATGAAAAATTTATACTATTTGTTGACAAGGACATATGGTTTGCTCTATAACAGGTGGCGTCATCAAAGATATACCCTTATTCCCATTCGTTATTTTATTAAGAGGGTAGCAAACATAATTTTACCTAAATATTTAGATAATAATAAGTGTATTGATGTGAATTGTTTAAAATCTGATAGAAGAATTATTGTATCGCTAACGTCATTCCCAAAAAGAATTAATAATGTTTGGAAAGTAATAGAGTGTATGCGTCATCAGACGATGCTGCCTGATAAGATCTTATTATGGCTGTCCAAAGAGCAATTTAAAAGTATTCAAGACGTTCCTGTGTCGTTGCTATCCAAACAATCAGAAATGTTTGAGATTAGGTTGGTTGAAGGTGATCTTCGTTCACACAAGAAATATTATTATGCTTTTAATGAGTTTTCTAACGACTATGTGGTGACTATAGATGATGATATCTATTATCCCCCTTATATGATTGAGCAATTGATTAATGGCCGAAAAGAGCATCCCGATTCAGTTATTGGCCGATATTGCTTAATAATTAAGTATGATGAGAAAAATGGAATGATGCCCTATAATGAATGGGATGTGGATTATGAAATTGGCCAAAAGGATGCCTTTTTTGGTTCAGGAGGAGGGACGTTGTTTGTCCCTTCTGAACTTTATAAAGATGTAACTAATTATCATTTGGCTGTCTCACTAGCCCCGTTAGCAGATGATGTTTGGCTTAATGCAATGGCAAGACTTGCCAATCGATCAGTTTGGATAGTTTCTAAGGAATTATTACTCCCCATTTTGACAAAGAATGATGAGAGATTGACACAAATTAATGTTTATGATAATAGGAATGATGAGCAAATTCATTCTGTCATAGATTATTATGTAAAAAACAACCATGTTGACCCTTTCAAGAAGGTCGTTCGTGATAACTAAGTATAACATGTAAATATATAGACTTTAATGAAGATAGTTTTTATTGTAGGTTCTGTTAGTGATTCTCATATAACAAAACGTATAGAGGCTTTTTGTGTGAGAGGGTTCCGTGTGGAAGTATATGGATATACCAGAGATTTGAATTTCTCTAATAAAATAAAGGGGCTTACCCCTACTGTGATAGGGAAGTTGACTAATGGGGTATATTTTAATAGAATACTATCTGGGTTTAAAGATATTTCGGCAATTATAAAAACACATTCTGATGATACTCTCTATTATATTTGGGGGTTTGATATAGGCTTAGTTCATTTATTTAGAAATACAAAATATATTTATGAAATATCAGATATACGCTATGCTAATTTTATGTATCCGTTAAATGCGCTCTTTAAGTATTTAGATAGAAGGATAATTAGTAAATCAATATATACTCCAATTACCTCAGAAGGGTTTATTGAGTGGATCGGACACAAAGAGTCATTATCAGATAAATATGTTTTAATGCCAAACAAACTCTCTCCGTTATTCCGAGAAATTAAAAGGGATGCTCCCGTTGTGTGTAGTACAAAGAGAATAAGGGTCGCATATGCGGGTATGTATCGTTATCCTAATACCGTTTTGAAGATGGCTCAAATAATAGGTGAAAAGTTTCGGGACAACTACGAATTCCACTTTTGGGGTAAAGGAGATAAGGAAATAAGTACTGCAATTGACGAGCTTACTAGGAATTATGACAACGTATACGAGCATGGCCCGTTTCGCAATCCTGATGATTTGAAAATGGTATATGATTCGTTTGATATTGTAGCTTGTAATTATGACACTAATGGTGTTAATGAGAGAATTGCAGAGCCCAATAAATTCTATGAATCAATTTTTTTCAACAAACCATTAATTGTAACTGAAAATACTTTTCTTTCAAAAAAAGTAAAAAGTCTGGGTATTGGCTTCGAGACAAATAATACTGAAGATTCTATTATTAAGTTACTGGAAAGTCTAACGCGTGAGCAGATCGCTTCTATTGCAAAGAAAGAGTATTCTATAAAAGATGAAGAACTTATAGAAGATTATGATGAACTCTGGAAAGTCATAGAGAGATAATAATTTTATTATAGAAGAATTATGAGAATTTGGTTATTAAATGAGGGTGAAAACCTACCTGGGGATGACAATAACCCTCGATTACAGCGAATGGGATTATTGGCGTATGAACTTACTAAGATGAATGGTTTAGAAATAGTATGGTGGCATACGACATTTAACCATAATCAGAAAACTTTTAGGTGTCATGAAGACAAGACCATCAGATTGACAGACAATATGATCCTGAAGATGATTAACTCTTGTGGATATAAGAAAAATGTTTGTGTAAGAAGGATGGTCCATGAGTTTATTACGGCACGCAAGTTTTACAAGATGGCAAAAAGGGAGGAAAAGCCTGATGTGATTGTTGTAGCCATGCCCACCATTGCATCAACTCATTATGCTGTAAAATTTGGTAATAGGTATAATATACCTGTACTTGTGGATTGCCGAGACTTACAACCCGATGTATACCTGTCACCTTTTAATGGTTTTATGAAACAATGCGTAAAACTTGGAATAAAACCATTGCAAAAAGTTTTGAGTAATGCATTAAGAAACGCAGATGGATTGATTGGCACTACCGAGCCCTATTTGAATTGGGGGTTGAATTATGCGAGAAGAAAGCGAGGAGGAAATGACAGGATTTATTATGTTTCCTATCCAGACAAGGGCGTAGTGACAGGGCTGAGTGAAAACTCCAGATGGGCTAAATACAAAGATTATGAAGGAATAATCTGCTGCTTCTTCGGACAGTTTGGACATTTACCAGATTTTGATACAATCATTGAAGCTGCAAAGATATGCCAAGACAATGGGGTGGATGCAAAGTTCCTAATCTGTGGTAAGGGTGAGCTCTTAGAGCATTATCAACAGTTGACTAAACAAATGGGGCTTAATAATGTTGAATTACCGGGATGGGTCAATCAAACTGACATTCTTGATGTTGGCTTTATATCCGATATTGGTTTAATGGCATACCATCCCAATGAGGCTTTTAATATGCAGATGCCAAACAAGTTCAGTGAGTATTTATCATTGGGCTTGGCCATTCTTTTGCAACCAACAGGAATCATGCAGAGCGTAATTTCAGATAATGATTGCGGGCTAAGGTATGAATCACCGATGGATCTTTATAATGCATTGAAGAATCTGTCAGAAGATAGGGAAAAACTTGTCAGATTTAAAAAGAATTCCAGGGCCTTGTTTGAGAGAGAGTTCTCGGTTGGGAAAGTTTATAAAGATTATGCAGAATATATAATTAAAAACGGACAGAAATGAAAGTTAAGTATGTCGTAGTAGGATCGGGCCTTGCCGGCTTGACCATAGCTGAGCGTATCGCCAGCCAATTGAATGAGAAGGTTCTCATTATTGAAAAACGTAATCACATTGGTGGTAACGTATATGATAGTTATAACGAAGAAGGTATTATGGTGCAGAACTATGGACCTCATACGTTTCATACCAGCGATGATGAGGTTTTCAACTATGTATTGCAGTTCTGCGAATGGCATCAGTATCAGCATCGCGTGATGTCGTACGTGGATGGAAACTGGGTTCCTATGCCTATTTCGCTGGAAACCATTAATAAGGTGTATAATATGAACCTCTCGGAAGATGAATTGGCACAGTTCATCGAAACGAAGAAAGTTAAGATTGATGAAATCAAGAACAGTGAGGATGTGGTACTAAGTCAGGCCGGCAAGGATATCTATGAAAAGTTTTTCAAATACTTTACTTATAAGCAATGGGGCGTCTATCCTGATCAGTTGGACAAGTCAGTGATTTCTCGCATTCCATTCAGAACTAACCGCGATACGCGTTACTTTACTGACACGCATCAGGGTAATCCTAAAGGAGGTTTCACTAAGATGTGCCAACGTATGGCAGCCAATAAGAACATCATGGTGATGCTAAATACTGACTATAAGGATGTGATTGACCAGATTGAGTATGAGAAGATGATTTATACCGGCCCGTTGGATTATTTCTATGATTATAAGTTAGGAAAACTATTGTGGCGCAGTATTCAATTTGAGTTCGAAACACTGGATATGGAATCCTATCAGCCTACTGCATCTTCACGTTATCCAATGGATCACGAATATACTCGTATCACTGAGTTCAAAAAAATGTATGGTCAGAAACACCCCAAAACTACTATCTGTAAAGAGTATCCTTGTTTTGGTGACGAACCTTACTACACATATCCTACTAAGGAATGGAAAGAACTTGCCCAGAAGTATCGTGATTTGGCAGCTCAGGAGAAGAATGTCATCTTCTTAGGTCGTTTGGCCGAATACAAATATTATGATATGGATGACGTGATTCGTAGAGCACTTGATATTTTCAAAGAGTGTTTTGTTAATGCATAAGTATTACTGTTTTATTCGAATGATTATCTTTATTATCTAATTATAGAAGATTCCCACATCAATATTAAGTAATAAGATTGTGAAGAGAGGTATTGATAAATATGATGCATTCCTCGCCTTATTGGGGGCTGGCCTTTGGGAAAAGGATATTATGCTCTCACATTATGAGCCAATTGACTATGATGAAATTCGCCAGATAGCTCAAGAATAGTCGGTTGTTGGTATTGTGGCAGCTGGCATAGAGCACGTGTCTGATGTTAAAATCCCCAAAGAAGTTTCCTTGTTTTTTGTAGGCGAAGTCTTGCAACTTGAGCAAAGGAATCTAGCAATGAATGAGTTCGTTGGAAGTCTCATAGATAAGCTTCGTAAAAATGATGTTTATGTCATTCTGGTAAAAGGTCAAGGGATTGCTCTGTGCTATGAAAGTCCACATTGGCGGGCAAGTGGTGATGTCGATCTGTTACTAAGTGAAAATAATTATATAAAGGCAAAGAAATTTCTCTTGCCGTTGGCGTCTTTTTTTGAACCGGAAATTAAATACTCCCAACACATTGGAATGATAATCGATAAGTGGGAGGTTGAATTGCATGGCAATCTTCATACTGGTATTTTAAGAAAGGTTGACCGAATTCTTGATGAAGTTCAAAATGACGTTTTTTATTGTGGTAATGTTCGGTCATGGATGAATAAAGGGACGCAAATTTTTTTGCCTGGTGTCAACGATGATGTTATTTTTGTATTCGCTCATATCCTGCAGCACTTTTTTAAGGGTGGTGTTGGACTTAGACAGATTTGCGATTGGTGTAGATTAATATGGAAATATAAAGATATTATTGATATTAAGCAATTAGAGTCAAGGTTAAGATTAATGGGGGGTATAAGTGAATGGAGGGCTTTCGGTAAGCAGCCAATTTTGACGTATTGCATGAAAAAGTGAAATGATATACCTTT
>AUXO013988952.1_pt1 | contig 21725 bp, 23 predicted proteins | sample 768731 | NCBI WGS metagenome assembly AUXO01 (sample SAMN02715735, study PRJNA202380) | gut metagenome | biome: sheep rumen | host: Ovis aries | place: New Zealand: Palmerston North
AATAAATAATAATTAATTATTAATTAATAATTAATATTAATATAAATAAGGTATATTAATAAAAAATACATTTTATTTTTAAATATGCAAATTTATTTTCTTAAAAAATGTTAATTCTTTTTAATACTGCCAAGTCAAAATTTTAAGTTAATTTAATACTTTTTAACAATTTTTAATAAATTTTAAACCACTTAATCCAACTATTAACCTTACTTTTGTACAAGTAAATCACCAATATAAAATTGTAAATAATAATACAAATAGAAAAGAATATAGTTCAAGTATTAATTTAACATTTAAAGAAATGAAAGAAATTAAAGTAAAATCACAAGGTAAAGTTACCACATTTAATCTTCCTACAAGTCTTGATGAGATTAGTAATGATTTTCTAACAAAAGTTGGAGAAAGTATTGAAATTGCTGAGCATTATACTCTTGTAGGTATTGTTTGTTACAATAAAATTAATGATTTGATTATTGCTGGTAAAAACAAATCTAAGAGTTCAGATATTGGAGTTATTCCTATTTTTGTAAAAGGTGGACAACTCCAAAATATAATGGATGTTAAACTTGGTCAAAAGCTTCTTGTTACTTCCAATGATATTGAACTTGGTGTTAGAGTAGCAGTTCCGACTAATCCTCTTAATCTTGCTCGTTTTTTAAATGCTATTGCAACAAGAGTTAAAGGCGTTTTTCCTGAACTTGAATATGATGATACTAAAAACGAAAATGTATATTTTATAGAATTTAAACTTATCCCCAATAATGATATTAAAGGAGTTTACAATGAAGCTCCTAATTTTGATAAGTTTGAGTACATTAAAGTTAATAATAATTAATTGCTAATATCTTCTTTACGGGGGAGTTGGAATACACTCCCCCTGTAAAAAGAATAATAATGAATATGGCAGATACTCTTAAATTCCCAAATGGTTATGATGTTATTGTGTGTAGACGCGATGACATTATGGAATGTATCGACGAAAACATAATAGATAAAGAACTAGTTCTAGAAGTTATTAACAATTGTGAATTAAATGCAGCTAACTTTATAAGTGCTGGTAGATGGACAGGTATTCCTTTTCTTGGTAATATTAAAGTTCCTGAAACACAAAAAATACTCAATACTCAAGAAACAAAAGATATTATATCTTATGCAAGAGAAACTCTTCCAAAAGAGAAATATATTCTTTTTAGGCAAGAACTTCACAATGATGTAAGAGAAACTACTAAAGAGAAAAGATTTGCAAATTGGAAATTAAGTTTATTCTTGTCTAAAAATAAAATGTTTTATAGATTAATGAGGTTAAGATATAACTCTGAAAACATTGCAAAATTTGTTTGTTATACTTGTATAGAACTTAATGAAGTTAATAGAGCATGGGAAATAAACTAGATATAAATACTATGCTAACCATTGATGACAATGGTATGCCTACTCCACCTAGTCTGACACAACTTCTAGACAAGGATATTCAAGAATTGTATCGTAGAGATAAATCAAAAGATAAACATAAATATCTTCAAGATGCTATTGTTATTTATTATCTTGGAGACCCTAAATCACCTGCTAGACAATCTGGACTTAGTGATATTGAATGTCTTAAAATGGCTATTGAACAAGCAGGTTTACCAAAAGAATACATTCCTGATGAACTAGTAAGAAAACTAATAACAAGATATTATAAAGAAAATATAGGTGAAGCAGGTAGAGTTGTAGAAAATATTTTAAAATCTTTGCATCTTATAAATATAGCTATTGACGCAATTGCTAATATACTTCACGAGAGAATAAGTAGTGGATTAACTGCTGAAAATGCTAAAGAGATTCTTGGATTGATTGATGATGTTAATGAAAAAGCAGGTCAAATTCCAAGTATTGTAAAGAAACTTAACGAAGCTAGAGAAAATCTAATGTATGAAAAAGAAACTGAATTATCTCGTGGTGGTGGAATTGTGAGCAGTTCTATGGATGCAGAAAACTATTAATTAGTATGAAAGATATTTATAAAAATATAGAGCTTTATTTCGATGAAGGTCCACATAAGTATACTGATAGTAATGGTAATGAATATATTTCTGTTACTACTATTATTGGTAAATATGCCCCTCAATTTGATAAGAAATATTGGGCTCATAAAAAAGCTAAAGAACAAGGCGTAAGTGACAAAGAGATATTAAGACAATGGGAACAGATTAGTAAAGAAGCTTGTAGTAGAGGAACTGATACACATAATGGAATTGAAAATGCTATTAAAGAAGTATCTAAATTTAAAGATGCTATTAAATATTTGAATGTTCTTGAAACTGGTAGATGTGTGACTGTTTCAGACATTCCTAATTTGTGTGTAAAACCTTTAGATATAGAAGAATTTAAAAAAGCTACTGATTATAAATATGATGAAATTTATAGAGTTTTTGACTTCTATATTAATAAAGGATATGTTATATATAGTGAGATAGGGGTATTTGACCCTCAACTTCTTATATCGGGTACTATTGATATACTGTGTATTAAAGACACAGATTTTGTTGTTTTAGATTGGAAAACTAATAGACAAGGACTACAATTTGAAAGTGGATATTATAAAAAAGATAAATCTAGTGTACCTAATCAATTAACAAATGAATGGGTTTCTAAGAATGAAAAAATGCTTCCTCCACTAAATCATCTTCCTGAGTGTAACGGTTCTCATTATACAATGCAACTTTCAATTTATGCTAGACTTGTTGAAAGAATACTTGAAATACCGTGTACAGCATTAGGACTTTGCCATATTGGAAGTCCTTTTATTCTTAATGAATATGGTCAACCACTTAGAGATTTTAATGGTTATCATGTAGATGAAACTAAAGATGAAACTGTAAAATGGTATAAAATTAATTATTTGAGAAACGAGGCTGATGCTGTTTTTAATGATAGACTACTTTCTTTAAAAGCAGAAGAAGCAAAGGCTGATAAACAATTAAAGATGTTTGATTAATATGAAAGACGTAAATATTATACATAAAATAAATAGAACTGACTTTGCTAAACTATTTAAGTCTAAAGGTTATGTTTTCTTCGATAAAGGAGAATATAATCTTAACATAATTGGTGTTAGAAAATCTGGTAATCTTATCACAAATGGATTTGATGATTATATTGTAGTTATATTTAAAAATAAAAGAGGTTGGCAAAAACTTTATTACCCTGCTACTACTGAGCCAGGGTCTTATTATATGTACATTTTGTCTAATAAAGTAGGCACTGCTATAATGGTTCCTGGCCAATATCGTGGAGCTTATAAAATTGGAAAACATCAAGGTAAATATAAAGCTCTTGTACAAATTAAACCAATTAAAGTTTATCGTGATGGAAATAAAGATGACGTTTATGATATGAACCCAGAAACTATAGAAACTGGAGTTTTTGGTATAAATATTCATAAAGCAGGAAATGCTTCTAAACAAATTGATAAATGGTCTGCAGGTTGCCAAGTTATCGCTAATAATGATAATTTTAAATCATTTATGCAATTATGTGAAAAAGCTGCTAAAATATATGGTAATTGTTTTACTTATACTTTAATAAATGAAGAAGATTTGGATTGATATTAAAAATCATCCTATAATAGTAATAGGTGCAATACTTTATATATTAATAGTTTTATATACACTAAAGGTACTTGATGATACCTCCCCCGTAAGAAGAAATGAGATAAATGAACTATTAATAACACGAGATAGTCTTATAAATGAAATTAATGAATTAGATAGTATTAAGAATGAGAAAATCATTGAAATATATAATCTTGATAACGATAGCACTGTTAAGTTATTCTACAAGTTGGTGTCAAACAAATAGGACTCCAACTATTTCTCTTATGGGGGAGTTACAATCCGATACTATTTGTATTCCAATAGAATTGCTTAAGGTTGCAAATGCTAAAATGGTTGAGTTAGATTATGAGAAACAAATTAATCAAAGTCTTAGAGAGGTTCTATATAACGATTCTATTGTTATCGCTGATTTACGTAATACTATTGAACATAATGAAGTAGTTTATAATAATACTTTAACTAAAGTTGAATTACAAAGAAATATAGCGTTTGGAACTAGCGGATTGTTACTAGTGCTATTGATAATAAGTTTGTTATAATGGAAATTAATGTAGAGAAATATATTAACGAATATCCTTTTCTTCAATATATAAGAGAAGATAAATCTAAATATCCTCATGCTAAGGATATGGGTTACGATGACCCTGACGATTTATTTCTTATTGGTAATAGTGGAGGATTTCTTCTTAATATTCAGCCTGGAGATAGATTTGTAAATACTAAACTTTTTACGCAAATGGCTGATATTTATAGAAATGATAAAAAATATACTTCTCTTAAAATTGATAGCATTCCTCATAGACAATTAAGAAAGAGAGAAGAATATAGAAGAACTTATGGTTTTACAGCTCCTTGTCTGTTAAGAAATGGAAAAATACAAGATGTTAGAATTACAGGTGGGCATTATTATTTTCTTAATTATGCTCAAATGGAACAATTGAATGAGAATACCATTGTTCGTGGTTCTAATAAACTTGTTGCAAAGAAACATCAAGATTTTAGTAAGTTTATTGATGCTCAGTTTTGGACTTGGCATATAATAGAATTTGCTCAACGAAACGGTTTTCATCTTTTGATTGATAAAACTCGTCGTGGAGGATTTTCTTATATTATGGCTGCTGATAGTGCAAATGACATTAATCTTCAGCCTCATAAAGTGGTTATTCATGTAGCTGTTGATAAAAAATATCTAACACAAGAAGGAGGTTTGACTACATTTGCTCTTAATGATGTTAGATTTCTTGAACTTAATACCTTTTTCAAAAGAGGTATTCTTACAGCTGATAAAGAAAACTTTGTTCTAGGATTTAAACTTCCTAATGGTAATATTTCTCCTAAAGCATGGCAAAGTGCATTGCTTAGTGTATCTGCTGCTAATAATCCTGATTGTGCTATTGGTAAGGATGCAGTTAAAGTCAAAGTAGAAGAAGTTTCCACTATGGAAAACTTTGACGAATTTATGACTGTTACAAATCCTGCTATGACTACAGGTAGTTACAAAACAGGAACTCTTATTGGATGGGGTACTGCAACGTCTGGTAATATGCAGACATTTGAAAGAAACTTTTATAGTCCTAAAAGTTTTGACTTCATGCCGTTTGAAAATGTTTGGGATGATGATAAAAGAGATGAAATTTGCGGTTATTTTAAACCTTATTGTTGGGGACTTCAAGGTGAATTGGATGGAGAGAAAAGTATAGATGAAGATGGAAATTCTGACATTGTTGTTGGATTAAAAATCTCTTGTAAAGAAAGAGAAATACAAAAAGCAAATGCTAAAAGTTTTGCTGATTATATTAATTATCTAGGTCAGTTTGCTAATCGTCCAGCTGAGTCTTTTAGTTCTGCTACTGAAAATATGTTTACTAGTGAAGAACTAATTGTTTGGGAAGAGCAACTTAGAACTGATAGTTCCTTTAAGTTTTATTCTGACGGTATGCTTTTTGATAAAGGCGAAAAAGTAGAGTTTAAAACCAATGCTAGAATACAAGCTGAAGGAGGAAAACATAATGTAGATTTCTTTGATTGGATTGAAGGTGTTCCTAGAAAACAACACGAACATCCTCATGGTTGTATAAGAATATGGTTCAATCCACAAAGAGTTGTTCACACTAACGAAAAAGGAGAACAAGTTAATGAAGTTCCAAAAGGAATGTATTCTATTAGCTATGACCCTGTTGGTGTTAATAAAGAGAAAAAAGAATTAACAAACAAACATTCACATAATAGTATCAAAGTATGGATGGAACCATGTATTTATAATGGTTTTAGAACAGCTCTTGTAGCTGCATATTATGGACGTCCAGAAAAACTTGAAGAAGCTGATAGAATTTGTTATTTATTAGCTAGATATTACAATTGTATTGGAAGTGTTGCTGTCGAAGTCAACCGTGGTGAAACTGTAAGTAACTTTTCTAAATGGAAAGCATTAAAGTATTTAATGAGAGACCCTGTTAGTATTTGGGATACTTCCGTTAAAGGTGCTATTGCTGGTTCTTATGGTATTAACATGGGTGGTGGAGATGGACAAGGTTCTACAAAGAAACTTGAAGGTCTTCGACTTCTTAAAGAAATGTTATATTCAGAAGTCGGTAAAGATGAACTTGGCAGACCTAAAAGATTCTTTCACACTATTTATGATTATCAAACTATTCTTGAATTAAAGAAATGGAATAGTGTTGGTAACTATGACCGAGTTTCTGAAATGATTATGCGAGCTCTTAGATGGAAACTTCAAGATGTAGAAGCTGCTAAAGAGCTTGCAACTAGAAAGAAACAAATTGACAATAATAGAGATAATATTTTAAATAGAGATTGGTTCTAATATGGAAAGTTTAGAATGCAAAAAGCAATGTAGTGTGTGTTACAATAAAGAATGCACTCAAAGAGAAATTGAGCCTACCTTGTCTGAAGAAGAAATGGAGGTTAAATTAAAAGATTTAGCTGATAAAGTTAGTAAATTTATTAAATCTAAAGATGGAGAAGAAATAAAAGCTATTATTAGAAAGTATAAATCTATAAATGATATTTCTTTTACGGATAGAAAAAGAATAACGAAAATTATTAAAAAATTAGGATTTAATAAAGATAGTGTGTCGTTGGCGGTATTAATAAGTAATTTAATATAGTATGAAACCAAAACGTAGATATTTAGATGAACAATATAATCCATTTCCTATAGGATATGATAATAATATTTATTACTCTAGAAATAGTTTATTGCCAGAAGTTAAAGTAAATGCTAAGAGACCATCTTGGCAACATAATTTAACTGATTATGACTTAGCTAGATTAAAAAGTGGTCAGATAAGCTCTGAAACAGCAAAGTCTATTGCACAAAAGAGAGTTACTGGCACTAGTGGATATATGAAAGATATTAATAAATTGGCGTGGCTGCCAAATGGTGCTATGGCTCTTGCAGGAGGATTAAGTGGAGTATTAGCAAATCCTTATTTATGGGGAGCTATAGGTTTAGGTTCAGCTGCTCAAAATATAGAAGATAAAAATTATGGCGAAGCAGCTTTAGATGTAGGTCTTACGTTTTTAGGTCCAGAATTACGCTTACTAAATAAAGGAGTAGAAGCTACAAGGTTCGGTAAGAGTGCTAGAATTGCTTCTGAATTAAATAAAGCTGTTAAAAGTACTAGATTACAACCAAAAGTTGTAGAAAATCCTGTTCATACTAGATTTAAATTAGGTGATGTAGAGATTAATAACCCTAATTTAATGTATCATGTAGACAATGGAGATTACACAGGTTTTAGTGGTAATGGTGCTTATGTTAAAGACGGAATGCTATTTCCCTCTCAACATTCTAATGGGCAAAAACCTTATACTTGGTGGAATCTAGGCAGTCCTTATAGAAATGGGCAAACTAGACTACTTACTACTACTAAAGATAATCCTAGTTTATTGAGAGTAAGAGACCAAGATTATCCTATAGGACAATGGACAGGTAACCCAAAGGATAGAACATTTGTGACTAATCAAGAATTTGTTTCTTCTAATCCAATTAAAATAGGAAATCAATATGTATGGGAGCCAGGGTATGGATATAGAAAATATTCTACTAATTCTAATACATTACCGTTAAAAATTGTTGAGAAACCTCTAAAGAAAGCAATAAAACCCTTGGTTAAAGACATTTCAAAATTGACTCCAGAACAATGGACTGCGGCACAGGATGCTGCTATTGCTAAAGGAGACATGGCTGAAGCTCAGAGGTTGAGGGATTTACATACGATGATTAAAGCTAATAGAAATACTTCAACTGATGGAAATAAACCCCTTGATTTATACCATAACACAGATAATGTATTTACATCTTTTGATGTAGAAAGAGCAGGGATGCATGATTCTGGCTATTTTGGGAAAGGTATATATGTTTCACCAATGTCTCCACAATATAGGTATGGTAATAATACCATGCACTTATATGCTAATATAGAAAACCCATTAGTTTTAGAAAATTATGCATCAGAAGCAGCAAAGAATGCAGAAAATTTCTATAATCGTGGATATCATTCTTTTTTAGAAAAATGGCAACAAGAGCTGTCAAAAGTAAAAGAATCTAAAGTTCTTTTTGACATAGAATTAAGTAGAAATCCTGGTAATACTGCACTTCAAAAAATGGCACTTCGTAAAAAGAATAATCAACAAAGATTATTAAGACACTTGTTGAAAGAAAATCCAGAAAGTAAGTATCTTCAGAATTTACTTGGCAAGGATGATATAGGTATCCAATTAAAGTACTGGGAATTAAAAAATAAAATAAAAGAAATGGGTTGGGAGAAAGCTTCAAAAAAAGTTAACTTGGATAATTATGATGCTGTAATTCCTTTTAGGCCAGATGTTTATGAAAGATCTCCTTTCCCTAGAGATGCTATTGAAATAGTTATTAAAGATGGAAGACAAATTAAATCAGCAGATGCAGTAACCTATGATAATAATGGAGTTAGAATTCCTTTAGGGGAAAGAGATAATTTTAATATAAATGATATTAGATATTATGAATCTCCAAATAGAGAAGCTATGAAAGGAATAAAATATATAGAACAAACACCTTCTGCAACTTCTTTAGATGCTGAACAACAATTAGTACAAAGGTTAAAATCTTATATTCCAAAAGTTGGAGAAAATGGTCTTGTTGAGTATAAACCTTTAAATAGTAGTGACGTAATTAATATTCCAGAAAAAGCTGTAGAAAAACAAATTCAAAAATACATAGATTCTGGAATAGCAAGAGAGGATGCAATAGAGCGCTTAAGAGAACAATTTGGATATGGTGCTATGACTTCAAACGGAAAGACTTTTTTACTTCCAGAAAAATATATGATAACAAATCCCGAATATATGAAAGCACATGATGCTGTTCATAGAGTTCTTAGATTTGATAATTCTTTTAATATTCCTGGAGCAGAAGGATTAAATCCAAATGAAGCAGCTGCTATGATTTCTGGAGAAATTAAACCAACCTTAGGAATCCAAGCTAACGAACCACTTACTGAAAAGATGTTAGATAAATGGCTTAAAATAACTGACAATAAAATAACAGGGAGATATGGGTTTTCTTCAAAAATAAAAGATAAGAAAAAATTCTTAGAATGGGCTAATAAAGTAGCTCCGGTTTGGTTTTTAGGAGGATATGGCGTTTATAAAGTATCCAATAATGAAACTTATGCTAATGGAGGTATAATTCATATCAAACCTGAAAATCGTGGTAAATTTACAGCTTTAAAAAAAAGAACAGGACATAGTGCTACTTGGTTTAAAGAGAATGGAACTCCTGCTCAAAAGAAAATGGCTGTATTTGCTTTAAATAGTAGAAAATGGAAACATTAACTAATGTTAAAGTAATTTGGATAGATAGTTTTACTTCAAATCAAAGTTGGACATTATTAAAAGATTTAGACTTTGAAAATATGGAACCAATATGCATTGAAACGTATGGTAAATTAATTAAAGAAACCGAAGAGTACGTAACTGTTGCACAAAATTATGGAATAGAACCTGAACAAATATGTAACCTTATGACTATACCTAAAGGTTGTATAAAAGAAATAAAAATATTAAACAATTAAAAAAAATAAGCAATATGAAACAATATGTAACAATTGAAGAAGCTGTAAAAACTTGTAATAAAGATAACGCTATTATACCAAGTCAATTTTTAAGTGTTTTTCCTAATAATTTTGGTATTAATCTTTGTTCTATTAAAGGATTTGAGATAGAATTAACTGATGATAACCAATATGAATCTATTCGTATAGATTTTTTGCCTACAAAAAAATAATAGTATATAAATTAACATAATACATATTTTAAACTATGTACTTGTATGAGAGCACAATCAATTGATTTTCCTAAACAACGTGTTAGTGAAGCTGAAAAGCAAAAACCAGATTGGTATCAAAATTGTATTGATTTTGTTATTGCAGCTGGTATCGCTAATAACGATAAAACAGATGTTGAAAAGTCTTTAAATATTCTTCATGGAGATATTCCAAATGAATTTTATAAAAAGACTTTAAATCCTTATAACGCTACTAATGAAAAATATACTAGATTTCCTGCTACTATGCGTAATCTAGATATTATGTCTGATATTATTAGACGTTATGTTAGTGAATATTTTAAAGGTGTTCATGAATTTGTTGTTCATGCCGATAGTCCTGATATTATTCTTAAACGTAACGCAAAACTCAGACAAGAGGTAGGAATGCTATGTCAACAAGCATTCCAACAAGAGTTTAAAAAACGTTGGCAACAAATGCAACAACAAGCTGTTCAACAAGGTACTCCTATGGAAGAACTTAATCCTCAAGAAGCAATGCCTGACCCTGAACAGTTTGTTAAAGATTTTAATGATAAATATATCGATGATGAAAGTAAACAAGCACAAGATTTACTTGATTATATTAGAAGTATTACAGAAGATAATTATATTTATCTATCTGCTTTTTTTAATTATTGTTCGCTTGGTGAGTGTTATACTTATTCCGATATTCGTGGTGAAGAGATTATTAAAGAAAATGTTCCAGTAGTTGAAGCATATCCTATTCCTAATAGTGAATTCTTTATTGAGGACCAAGATATGTTTGCAAGAAGAATGACACTATCTTATAATCAGATTATGGATATGTTTGGAGATATTATGTCTGATAAAGATAGGGCATTTATTGAAAAATATTATTATGTATCTGATTCTATAAGTTCTACTCCAAGACTTTTATATAATCAATATTTTGAATATTTTCCAGATGCTTGTGAAAAGTTTAATAAAGAAGAAAAAGAACTTTTTAAAAGTAATGCTCAAAATATCTATTTAAATAATGAAAATCTATTTGAAGTCTGGCATGTAGTTTGGAAAGGAGAAGCTCGTAGAGGTATTCTTACACATATAAATGAACTTGGAATGTCTGTTGAAGATGTTGTAGATTCTGATTATAAATTAAATACAGAAGCTGGTGATATTTCTATTGAATATGTTTATGAAACTCAAATATATGAAGGCTATAGAATAGGAACCAGATATACAGGTATTTATCCTATTAAAGCTAGACCTATAGCATATCAAAGAGATGGTAAACTTCCTTATAACGGTATAAGAGAAGTTCTTCCTTTTATGGGGAAGTTCAGTATTATTCAACTTATCACACCATTTCAAATTATGAGAAATATTATATATTATCATAGAGAGATGGCGATTGCTAAAAATAAAATGCTTATTCTTCTTCTTCCAGAATCTGTAATAGCAGATGATAGTGAAGATAAGATTTATAGAATGGCAGCAGATGGAGTTCTGATTGTAAATGATGAAGAAGATAATAGTGGTCAGAAGATGGCTAATATTAGACTTCTTAATGCTAGTATTGGTCAATACATTACAGAACTTACAAATCTTCTTGAAGCTATTAAAATGGAAGCTAGAGAACTTGTTGATATGAATATGCAACGATATGGAGAAATTGCACAGTCAGCAGGGTCTACTACAACACAAGAAGCTATTGCACGTTCTTCTATGGGGAGTGTGATAGTTGTTACAATGTTTGATGAACTGCGTAAAAGAGATTATCAAAGAGATTTAGACTATGCCAAACTAGCTTATGTTGATGGTTTGCAACGTACATATTTTGATGATAAAAACAATCGTAGATATTTAAGTCTTGACGTAAATTCTTATATAAATTCCGATTATGGCGTTATTGTTAAGAATGACCAAAAGGAATTAGAAAAACTTCAACAACTTCGTCAATGGGCATTTAGTGCAGCTCAAAATGGTGATTTGGATATGGCATTAGCTGCTATTCTTGGTGAGAATGTTACTCAAATTAAAGAAACTGTTCAAAGATTCATGGAAATTAAAAGACAACATGAAGACCAATTAAAGCAGGCAGACCAAATGCTAGAACAACAGAAACTTGAAGCTGAGATTACAAAGATTCAAGCAGAAGGAGAAGAAGATAGAAAAACAGAAGAACTTAAATATTATTATGAACTTCAACTTAAAGGTATAGATGTTGATATGAGTATGGTTGGTTCTGGTGAAGATACCGCAGCAAAAGATAGACTTGCACAAGTATCTGAAGAAAATAAAACTAGAATTGCTGAAGAAAAACTTAGATTAGACCAACAAAAAGTACAAGTTGATTTATATAATAAAGCCGCAGATAGACAAGTTAAAAGAGAGCAAATGGAAAATCAATTAAAGATTGCTAAACAAAATAAAAACAAGTATGATAAATAAAATCTAAAAGTTATGGCTACAGAAATTAAAATCATTAGAAAAGAAGGATGGATATTAAATCCAGATGATAGTAAAGTTAATGGTATCTTTAACACAATAGGACATAATGGTGGACATTGTCCTACTAGAATTAAAACTAGAATAGGTCACGACCAATGTCCTTGTGCTGATTATCTTGAAAGAGATATTTGTCATTGTGGATTATATTTAAAAGAACCTAAAATTAATAAAGATGAAGGTAAAGAAAATAATTCAAAAGATATTTAATGCTGTTGTTGAAATAGAAAAAGATAAACTATTACATTATATATTTGGATTGTTATTGGTTGAAGTAATGTGTGCAGTAATTAAAGTATCTCATCATCTTTCTTACGGGGGGATAATAATAATTACAATAATTTCAATTGCTATAGTTTATCTAAAAGAATTATATGATGAAGTTCATAAAGGACATTCTTATGAAATTAAAGATGTAATATACGGTATGACTGGAACTCTTACCGGAATGTTGTTAATAATGTTGTGTATTTAGTAGATGTGTTCCCAAACTACTTTGACTCTCTTTATCTTAATGATGAAGAGAGTTTTTAATTTTTATATATTTTGAAATTCTAAATTTAACGTTTAAAATTCAGAGCTTAACAAGTTATCACAAACTGAATTTTAGAGTCTTAGGCTTTAAATTTGCCCTATCAGTGGGCATATTTTGATTTGATTTTTAGAGAGAATTTTAACTTTTTCGATTATTGGCAGTATTGTAAGTTATCATTTTATTATTATTCATATAATATATTTTCCTAATGATAAAGTTATGTGTCAGCCACATTATACAAAAAGTATTACTTTTGCATAACTTTTAGTAATAGAAAATAATAATAGTAACGTTAAAAACTAACTAAAAATGGATGTAGATATTGATTTTGAAGGCAATCCTACTACTACAACTAGTAGTGAGGGTGTAAAGTCTGGCGATGGAGTTAAAGTAGATAATACTCCTGTAGATATTCATGATGATAAAACTAATGAAACTACAGACCTTACTAGAACTCCTGACACTCCCCCCGTAGAAGAAAATAATGATAGTGGGCTAGAAGCTGGCACTGAGATTGAAATTGACGGTGTTAGTTATACTGTTGCCGATAATGGTGATATTGTTGACAAAGACGGTAATGTTTTTAAAGAAGCTAAGGATGTAAAACAATTTCTTGAAGAAAATAAACCTACTGATGAGGATGAAGAGATTACTCTTGGTTCTATTAAAGAAGCAATTGGAATTGATGTAAAGGATGAAAATGGAAATGAAATTGATTTTCCTGACACTCCTCAAGGTGTAAAAGATTATGTTGATTCTGTAATTGCTACTAAAACTAATGAAGTTGCAGAAGGTGCAGTTAATAAATTGTTTATGGATAATCCTATGCTTAAACAATTTATTGATTATGTTAAGATAACTGGTACTCCTCGTGGTTTTGGTGAAATTCCTGATAGAAGTGGAATTGTTCTTGACAAGGATAATGAAAATCAACTTGCCGCAGTTATTAGAATGGCTGCTGAGGAATTTGGTAATGCTTCTATGGATGAAGCTTATATTGACTTCTTAAAAACTAGTGGTAGACTTTATGATACTGCTAAGAGTCAATTGGATGCTCTTGTTGCTCACGATAAACAAATTCGTGAAGAGATTGAACAAAGAGCTGAACAAGCTAGAGAACAAGAGCTTGCTGAACTTAATGAATATTGGAATAGTGTTGATAACGCTATTAAGAATAGAAAGATTGGAAACTACATGCTTCCTGAAACATTCGTAGCAGAGAGAAATGGTCAGAAAGTAACTCTTACTCTCAATGATTTCTATGATTATGTTTCTAGAAGTAGTGAACAAGATGAAGATGGAAATGCAATAACTGGATACCAAAAAGATTTAAGTAACCTTAGTAACGAAGCACATTTAAATAGAGAACTTCTCGATGCTTGGTTGATGTTTACAGGCAATAGTTATGATAGCTTGGTTAATATGGCTATTAAGGAAGAACAAGTAAGAAAACTTGTTATTAATTCCAAAAAGAATAAAACTCGTAGCCAAGTTAAAATTGCTAAGCCTAAAGCTACTAGTGCTTCTGATGTGTTACTTGATTAATTTGATATAATATTTATTATTAATTTAAAAATTTAAATTATGCCGTACAAACTTAGAGAAGTTTCTCGTGGGCGTTATGATGACAGAGGTTATAGCAATGAAGAGTCTATTGCTAATCTTATGCTTAGTAAACCCGCAGAAATTAACAGAACACTTACTTACACTTTTGGAATGGATGATGATAGATTTCCTCTTTCATTCCTTACTGAGGGTCAAGGTAGCAGTGGTGTGAAAAGCATTGAAACTGAAACTTGGACTTGGAAAACTATGGGTAGACTTCATTTTAATGATTATGTTGTTTACTTTAATACTGCAAATAGTACTCCTGGTCAAGGTGGTGCAATGTTTGATGTAGAGTTTGCTACTCATTGGCTTATTGAACAATGGTCGCTTGTTGCTCCTGATGGTGTTACACAGGTTCGTATTATGGCTGACCTTGGTGAAGGAACTCATGGCGGTTATGTTTATCGTCTTAAACTTTGGAATCCTAATCCTAACTTTTATGTTAATACTGAAAATCTTAAAGTTGGTAAGTATTGGACAATGACTGCTCCTACTATTCCTGCTAGTTACTCTAAAGGTAACCGTAGCAATAGTATGGGACCTGGTAAGATGACTTCTCAACTTGAGTATCATCGTTATTCTAAAGAAATTGCTGGCAATATCAGTAATACTATTGTTGAATACGAGTTTAAGACTAAGGGTGGTGGTACTACCAATCTTTGGATTAATGAAGAGATGCGTCAGTTCGAGATTGCTAAACGTATTGCAGAAGAGGAAAGACTATGGCTTGCTAATTATAACTTGAATGAGAATGGTGAAATTACCATGCTTGATAGAGATAATAGCAAACCTATTCGTTCTACTGCTGGTATGATGGAGATTTGCCGTGAGAGTAACTATGCTACTTATGGTGAGACTCTTACTCTTAATCTAATTGAACGTACTATCGGTGATGTTCTTGATAAAGATACTGATACTGGTACGATGGAAGTTGTTCTTGGTTGCGGTAAAGGTTTCTGGCAGGACTTTGACGGTGCTATGCGAGATGCCGCTACTAATAACGGTTTTGTTGACGCTCTCGGTGATAAGATGATTGAGGAATATGATGGTGGTCTTTCTTATGGTAAATATTTCCGTAGATATAAGACCATCGATAACCATATCATTACTCTGAAGCATCTTGCTTTCCTTGATAAAGGTAGTCTTGCCGATAACGACAAAGCTAATGGTAATATCCATCCTAAGAGTGGTTTGCCTATGACTTCTCACCAAGCTTTCTTGCTTGACTTCTCTACTTATGAGGGAACTCGTAATGTTAGAATGGTTCGTTTGAAAGGTCAAGAGCATATTATTGGTATTCTCAAAGGTCTTACTCCTATTCCTGCATCTTGGGGTTCTGTTCCTAATAATGCTATCAGCACTGAAATTGATATGAGCCGTTATGAAGTTAAGAGTACTATTGGCTTGCAGGTTGATAACAATAGAAAGATGATGCAGTTGAAGTGTGTCCTTTAATAAATTAAATTAAAATTGTAAGAATTATGGCAGATAATGAAAATATTGCTAATAAAAATTCAGAGGCTACTAAACCTACTGTAAGTGCATTTGATGAAGATTTGGATGCTCCTTATACTGATGAACGCAGTGTTACTATTAGTTGTGTTCTTAATTATTCAGCTTATCGTAAAGCTAATATGAAAGTATTGGGACAAAAAAGAGAAGTTATTGGTTCTTCAATTACTTCTTCTCGTATTCTTTCTTCTAATGCAGAAGAAGTTGCAGCTTATTTTCCAGCATTATTAGGTATTTCGGCTAACAATGAAAACTTTGTTGCTAGAGTTAAAGCTTGGCTTAACAACATTCACTTTGAAGTTAGAGATAAAGATGTTGTTCTTGATACTTCTTTCAGGTATAAACACAAGAAAGATTATCTGAACGTTAAAAAGCAAGAAGATGAGATTTGCGCTGAATATGAAAAAGTTGATAGAGCTAATCAAGATGCATTGAGAAAAGCTCTTAAACTTAAGATTGATAGACTTAATGCGCTTGAAAGTACTAAATATAAATATGGTGACCCTGTAAATCTTGAAGAATATCTTATGTATCGCCATTGCCTTCTTTATAAAGAAGTAGCAAAGGATACAGCTTTTATCAATTCAGATAGTAGTATTCGTTTTTATATTAAGGATGAAGCTCGTGAAGCTGAACTTCGTAAAAAACTTATTATTGAGCGTAAGACTGCTATGACAAACTATGTTGAACTTAGCGGTACTAAAGAAAAGTTTGATGCAGTTTATCTTGCTATTTGTCAGAAGAAAAATGACAATATGACTGAAGCTCTTGGTAGAGATAATAGCGAAAGACAGCAAGTCATTATGGATTATGTTAATACAAATCCTGATAAGTTTAATAAACTTTATAATGACAAGAAAATCATTCTCAAAGCATTCATTGAAAATCTTATTCTTAGAGGTGAACTTGTTCGTACCGATTACAATCAACAGATTACTAAACCTGATGGTACGTTTATTGGTGCTAACATTAATGATGCAATTGCTTGGTTTGAAAACCCTGTCAACAAAGGAGAAAGAACAGTTTTTGAAAACAAACTTAAACATTAATAAACAATGAATATTTCTGATATGCACGTTATGTTTCGTCAGCTTGCCCAACAAATGGGTATGCAAAATGTTCTCGCTATTAGACCTGAACAGATTGACGTATTACTTAACACTAGCATTTCGGATATAGTTAATCAACTTGTTAGAGAACACGTAGGACTAAAGAAAGAACCTAATGGTCTTACAAATGGCAAAATAAATCAAGTTAATGAACTTAAAACTCTCTATGAAGTACATGAAATTAATATAAACGGCACTGGGGAAATGCTAACCAAGGAGATTGCTACTGCTTTAAATAGTGGTAGCAATTCTCCTTATCTTTATCTCATAGATTTTGCTGTTAAATATTCTGATGTTAGTGGATTGTTTCCTATTAGAGTTATTGAAAGTTCTGAATTAGCAAATACGCTAAATGATGCAATTTTAAAGCCAAAAAGAACTAGTCCTGTAATGGTAATTTACAATACAGTTGTAGATAATCAAAATAAAGATAATGTAGAGATATACTTTGGTACAAGTGTTACTAACCCTATAGTTAGAGTTTCTTTTATAAGAAAACCTGCTGAAGTTAATTTAGCAACTCCTAAAAATTGTGATTTACCTGAAACTCTTCATGTTGATATTGTCAAACACGCAGTTGATTTATATAATATTTCTGTTAAAGGGGGTTTGTATAATCAACAAACAAATCAAGCACCACAGGCTCCAGCGAGAAATCAAGAAGCTGGTGGTCAATAATTAATAACAATTTAAAATAATAATTAATATATGAAACAACTTTTGATTGCAAATGCGGGTCTTGCTAGTTCTGGAACTGGTAAGAGTCTTTCTGCTCTTACGGCTGGTCAACTTATGCTTTTTAAGTTGAGTGACTATAGTCGTATCACTACTACAGTTACTGAAAATTTTGGTATTGCATTAGGCAATATAAATGGTCAAGCTGCTAGAGTAATTCCTGAAGTAGATTATAAAAGTTTTACTATAAGTAAAGCAGCTTATGAAGCTCATGTTGATTTTTCTCAAATTATTACTGTAAAGTATAATGAAGAACAGCAACATCAAGATGCTACTGACAACACTCAGGAAGTTCCATATATAGCTCCATCTCCTAAAGTTGGTGATGTTTTTGCTATTAAACTTTATAAATATGGTACTGTTCCTCATGAAAGAAATCGTTGGTATTTTGAATATGTAGTTAGGAAAAAAGATATTTCTACTACAGGAGCTACTCCTATGGCAACTACTGCAAATAATATTGCTGAAGAAATTAAAAAACTTATTGAGGAAAATGCTTTTCTAGGTATAAAGGTTGCTGTAAGTGGGGCTCAACTTACTCTTACAAGTTCTGAATGTGAATATACAGTTGAGGTTTCTGACAATATCACTGTAGGCACTTTGACACATTACAAACGCGGTACAGGTACTATTGACCATCTTAAAGATTTGGCTATGCAGTGTGCTGGTGATAAAGGATATTTTTACACTCATGCCGAAAGTCATGATTTTATTCCTGGTTATCTTAAAGATGTTCCAGAAAGCGGTACATTTGATATTTACACACTTAGATTCGCAGTTCCTCGAAATAGTGCAAAAACTAGAGATGAAGTAGTTAATCAAATTGTGCATATTGCTACTCCTCACGCTGATACTGGTATTCTTGATACTATTTTAGGAGTTTAACAAATGGATGAGTTTCAAAGTATTAATGAAATCATTTCAGAAAGTATTAGGAACTCTTCATATACAGCAGCGATTATATCAAGTGTAGTTTTTATAATTTATACAGCAATAGTAAAAATAATTGATTATCTCAAAGGAAAACAAAAAGACAAGCCTCTAATCGAAATGAGTAAGGCAATGAGAGAAATCACAGTCAATGTTGCTAAACTTAATCTTATACTTGATAAAACTTTTGAAAAAGCAGAAAGAAAAGAAATTAGTCAGTGTGATAAAGCTATTCAACTAGGTTTCAAAGCATTCGGTTTTAGAATATCTCAAGAAGCAATAGGAATAGTAGCTCATAATAACATTGACAAAAACAAAGAACTCATTAAAGACAATATAAGAAAAATAGTTTCGACTGAGTATTATAAACTTTATTCTGCTTTATCTGCTTATGAAATTAAAGAAGTAAATGTCGCAACAAAACTAAGAGAAGATTGGATAAAGACTATTTCTGATAGTATCATCGGTATTATTTATGATGGTCAAGATGAAATGTCGAGAATCGCACACATAAATGATAAACTAAATATTTACATAAACGACTATTCGACATATATTTCTAATAGAGTATTCAACACATAAAAGGTTTTTATGATGAAGAATAAACTAAAAATATAAAAACAGCATCCTACACTCCCCCGTAAAGAGATGTAGGATGTTGTTTTTGTTTAATAAACTTAATATTATGACAACAGAACAGCAACAAGCTCTTATAAGTGCGACAACTAATAAAGAATTAGATGTTGCTAAAATAATGGCTTTACTAACAGAAGAAGGTTATATTCCTAATAAGAATAAAGAACAGAAACTCCAATGGTCTATTATGCTTTTAGGTGCTTTTAGAAATATAACTATATTTAGTGAAGATAAACAAAAACAATTTATAAACTTTTTTATAAAATTAGGTAGACTATGAGTAATGAAATTGTTGGTGCTCAATACGTCTATATAACAGTTCCAAAATCTGATATTGTACTTTATCATAGAATAATGTCTTTGATGGCAGACTATGGTGAAGCTAAACTAAAAGATTGTACTGCTGAATGTTTAAGAAATAATCAATTAGTTATTAATGCTTTTAATATGTTTAATGCAGCTATTGCTGCTAAAAGTACAAATACAACGTTATACAATACTTTGATAAAATATATTGAAGCAACTATTGATAATTTATACAAAGGTGAAGAAGAAATTCCAAGTTTTATATATGAAACAGATTCTAATGGGAATGTTATAATAGATTTAGAAAATCATCTTTTAATAACACAAGATGGACAATATACTATAGGAGAATATACTCCACCAAGAGTTATAAGTAATATAAGGTATGAGTTTAGGAATGTAAGTTTATCTTATAATAAAGCCGAAAGTAGTGGTGGAACACTATCACCTACAATTGGCTACAATCACTATAAGATAATAGAATATGAGGATGGTGGAGAGGATGATGAAATATTAGAAAATAATAATGTTTCGTTGGTTTTTTCTAGTGATACTTTGAGTGTAGATGAAGAAGGAAAAGTTATAGTAAGTAGTTCTCAAATAACAACAGAACATGATGTAGGAACTGTAAGACTTACATTAGCAACAAAAACTCCACAATCTGGTTATGTTGGAGCAGAATATAGTACAAATTATACTATACAGCAAAAGAAATACGAAGAACCAAATCAATTATATTATTTTGAGATACCTATAACTCTGCAAGAACGGAAATCAATATATAACACTCCTAGTACTGTAGTTAATTATGTAACAACAGATAAACTTAATGATACTACAAAAGTAAAAGAATTAAGTAATTATCCAATAGCTGATAATTCTATAATAACTACAAACGATGTTATTAATGTTACAGGTAGAACTACAAATAATTACATACAAGTATTTTTAATAAAGAAAACACATACATTAGTAGGATATGATGATTTAGGAGGAAGCAGTCAAACTTTGTATCAAGTAGATATAGAACAATTGAATACATATCCTAATGTAAAAGTTGTAGATGATAGTTTTATTTATAATAATAAAAAATTTAAAGCTATTTATTTATTAGATAATCAAGTTTCATTAAAATCTTTTAAAATACAAATAAAAAATCAATAATATGTCACAAGCAGTAACACAACAATTAAGAACAAGTGGAGCTTATGCTAATAAACCACTTGATGAAAGAGCAACTGTTGCTACTTTCGAACAATTACAAACAAATTTTCCAGGAGCTTATGTAGGACTTCATATTTATGTTGAAGATAGACAAACAGAATATGTTGTTACTAAATTAGATGGCACAGATATAGATATGGAGCAAGGTCTTATCCCTTTAGAAGAATTTATAAATGCTAATCCTAATTCTGTATTATATACAGAACAAACTTTAACCAACGTTCAAAAATCTCAAGCAAGGCAAAATATTGGTGCTGGTACTAGCAATTTTAGTGGAAGTTATAATGATTTAACCGAAAAGCCAATAATTCCTGATGTATCTGTAAAGGTAGATAAAATACAAGGTAAAGGACTTTCTACAAACGATTATACTAATGAAGATAAAGAAAAAGTAGATAATATGTTTGAAATACCAACAGGTGCTTCAGAAAATAAAGTTCTTGGGTATAAAAATGGGGCTGTATCATGGGTTGATAAGCCACAAGATGGAGAAAAAGGTGAGAAAGGAGAGAAAGGAAAAGATGCTGTCAATCCGTTCAAAGGGTATTACCCAAGTGGCGTTAGTAAGCCTGCCACGGGTGCTGTTGGTGATTATCTCTATGCACCTCCAAGTGACGAACAATCGACTGCTACGGCTACTATTTGGCATTATGACAGCACACAAACTCCTCCTTGGACTGACACTGCTATTGATGTGAGCAATGTTGTTGGCGTGGAGTTTGGCA
>AUXO016135132.1_pt1 | contig 21671 bp, 36 predicted proteins | sample 768731 | NCBI WGS metagenome assembly AUXO01 (sample SAMN02715735, study PRJNA202380) | gut metagenome | biome: sheep rumen | host: Ovis aries | place: New Zealand: Palmerston North
AATAAACAATATATTGGCAGATTTTACTAGTAGCAGTGAACAAGGCCGAGAGAGAGAAATTTTCAGATAATTTAAGAGAGGTGGCCCCATTATCAGATAATTTGAAACAATTGATTGAATTGATTGAATATTCAGATAATTTATTTTTATTTGATGAATTTTCTGATAATAATATTTTTTATGATTTTATTTTCTGATAATAAAAAAAAGATATGATTAATTATCTGATAATTAATAGAGATGTATGGAAGAGATTGATAATTAATCTATTATTATATATATATTCAGATAATTTATTCATTTAATAATTATTATCTATCAATTATTCTTTATTATAATCTATTATCAGATAATTCTCTTTATTCTCTATATATTATCTATTTATTCTATTTATTTATATATAATTATCAGATTTATTTTTATTTCTTATTCTTATTATCTGATAATATATTTATATTATCTCTTATTATCTGAATTATCAGAAAATATAATTATTTAAATAAAAAAATCTGAATATTCTGATAATTTAATATATTACCTGAATATTCAGAAAATTTTAGAAATAAAGAAAAAGAGAGAAGATTTTTTTTCTTCTCTCAATTTCTGAAATATTAATCAAATTATTTTTAATATTCTCTCAATTCATCAATATCATATAATTCATATAAATAATTTGATAAAAAATCTAAAATGAAATATTGATATAAATTATCATTTCTTTCAAAAATCAGATTATTAATTTTGAATATTTCTATATTTTCTTCAATAGAATCTGAAAAATCAGAATTTAATATAGATTGATTGATATATAAATATTCATCTCTTAATTCAATATCGAAAATATAAAATTCTTCATTATTTCTCTGAATCTGAATCTGAAAAGAATTTCTTTCTTCATTGAATAATCTGATATAGAAATTTTTATCTAATTTATCAATCTTTTTTAAATAATCTGAAAAATCATAAATTATATTATCAATAATCTCTGAATTATAATTTTCTATCTTATAGATATAATATTCTATCATTTTTATTTTCTCTCTCTCTGAATCTGAATGAATTAGATAATTTCTTTTTTCTTCTCTTCTTTGAAAAGAGATTCAAAATATTTTTTCATCTTCTCTTCATTCTTTTCAATTTTCTTTATTTCAGAATTTCTAATTCTAATTCTTTTCAATTTATTCTCTGAATCTCTATAAGATTCAAAGATTCTATATTCTTTCTTATTATCTTTATCTCTATGATAGATTAATTTGAAAGAATGATTATCAGATTCTCTTTTTTTAGAGATTATTTTAATATCTTTATCTCTTTCTTGATGAATCTGAAATTCTATTCTAATCTGAATCATATTATCATGATTAGATTTATCTCTGAATGAGATTTTATTTTCTTTTTCTTTCATTTCATATTCATTTTTGAAATTCTCATTTAAATAATTAATGAATCTCTGATATTGAGAATTATTCATAATATAAATATTATCTTCTTCATTGAATCTGATATTCTGAATTTCAATATCTTTTCTTTCATTAATGATTTCTTCAAATTTTTTCATTTCTTTTTCTCTCTCTTTCTTTCTAGAATCTTTGATTAATATTTCTCTGAAAAGATTTTTTTATCTCTTTTCTATGATTCAATGATATCAAATAATGAAAGAAAAATCAAGAAAAATCTTTAATTTTGAAATTTTCATATAATTCATCTAATTTCTTGAAATTATCAGAAAATTCTTCAAATTATCTGAATTTTCTTGATTTCTCTGATTTTTCTCTAAATTTTCTGATTATTTATAAAAATTCAAACTTTCAAGTTTTACAACCAAGCACTCAAAACAAACCAAAATACACTAATCTACAACTAAGTATTTATAGACTATCTAGTATTAATTATGTTTATATATTTATTATTACTACTATTACTGAGTTATCATAATTATTATTACTACTAAGTTTATTTATTATGATATTTATTATATACTTGATAATTCTTAATTATCTATATACTACTAAGTTATTATGATTTATATTTAATCATGTTCTAATATTATAATAACTACTAAGTTTAATCTAATAATTATTCATAATACTTGATAGTTAATATTATTTATTATTAAATTAAACTTAATAGTTATATTAATTAATCTTGATTACAATACCTTATTGGCCACATATTTTTTCCAAAACCCTTATGGCAAACTTACTTTTTCAAAAATCTCAAACATTTCAAAAACCTTATTGGCTTGATAGTTTCTATAAACCTTGTTTTGGAGTTTTAGGAGACTTGATTTATAAGTATGATTACTTTATCTACTTGATTATATAAATAAAACTAAGGGGCTCCTATCGAGCCCCTGTGTATATTATTTCTATATACTCCCTAACATTATTTATATACTCTATGATATATCAAATACTCTGATAACTTTATAAATCTTATAACTTTATATTCTATATAACTTTACTTGTATTATTTCAAGTACCTTTTTGGCATTTTAATTTTCTAACTCAGCCCATGCTTCTTCATCATTCAGAACAAGGTATAAATTGAGTTCTGATTCTACAATATCTGAATATGCTTTTTTACATTCTATATATTCTAATTCATCAGGCCAAGTACCACTTGAGAACTCTTCAAATATTTTCATCATAAACTCTATTGGTGTGTCTTTTGTCACTCTCCAAAGTTCAATATTTTCAGAAGATGTAGGTTTCTTATTTACATCATATCTATCTAACAATATTATAATGTTTTCACCTGTATCTAATTTCATTATCAGAGTTTTATTTTCTCTATCAGACACATTTGCAATCATCTCTTTGGTAGTGTCAAATTCTTTGAAGAACATCGGAAATTCATCATCATCAAATGCTATATCATACATCTCATTATTCAGAATCAAACAAGGCCAGTCATTAGGTACATCATCAAATTCAATTTCTACAATCTGGCCGGGTTCAAGTACAATGTTCTCATTCTCATCTTCTTCCCATGTAACTGTGTTAATAACTTCAAAGTATTTTCTCATTTTATTACTCCTTTCAAAGAGAACTCAATTAATCTATCTAATTATATTCTATCAGATAGATTAATGTAAATCAATATAGAAGTAAAAATATTTTTTATCCAAACAAACTAACACCTTTTCTATTAAGGAGTTTTTCAAGATGTTCTACAACTTCTTTATTTGGAACACTGAAGCAATAAATGTCTGCCCATGTCATTTCTGAGTATTTGAGATGAGTTCTTGCGAAGTTCATTATCTTCATAAGTTCGTCATCTGTGTATCTTTCTTTCTTCTTGAACTTAGTAGTTATCTTTACTTCACCTCTCTCATAATCGCCACATCCAGAGCCATCATTTTCTCTCTTAAATAAACACTTCTTAAAATACTTACAGGTCTTTCTTTTGCAACTCATTTTATTCACTCTCCTTTTACATTATTTTCGATAAATTTTCGATAAATTTTCGATAAACTTCTTAGCAGAATCGAGATTATCAAATGCAACGAACTTATACCCTATTCTTAACTTATATACAATAACACCACATGCATCTGATTCTACAAGTATTTCAACTCCATTATGCTTTTCAGTATAAGCAATTGGTGGTGCTAACTTTACATTTATTGCTTTAATAAGTTCTTCATTATCATAAGGCACCATATAAACTACACCATCTACTTCTATCTCAATAATCCATTTAGCATCTAAATTTCTAAAATTATACTTGTTTTCAAAATCATCTGCATCATTAACTTCAATATCATATCTTGTTCTTACACAATTGAAAAAGAGTATACCGAGCTGACCTGTAATATCACATACTTCATACTCATCTCTATTGAAATTAATGACATCAAATGCTAAAGCCTTAAGGCCTTTCTCATCATCGACCTCACACTCTAATTCTTCACTTCCAAGAATCATACTGATAACATATTTGTCATCTGATTCAAATCTCTTTCGCATTCTGAATCCCCAACCTTTATAGCAAAGGATACCGATAAGTTCTGCAAGCTCTTTCTTAAACATTTTACTTTACCTCCTATTCTTAAAACTTACTATATATTATTATATCTAATTATATCAAAAATATCAATGTATTTCAATAGAATGTGAAAATTATTTTTTTAAGAACTTGATAGTATATTTCTACACCTGATTGACTTTTGCACTATCTAGCACTCAACTATCTAGTAACTGAACTTTCTAAAACAAACTTCAAATAAAACATAATATTTATTGTTATATACAATTAAATAGGAGTTAGACATTTTATAATCTAACTCCTAATACTAATGTTGGTATTTTATATATTCAACATTTATTTATCTGTATTTATAAGTTCTCCTTTTAATTTTTATTACTTCTATACCTTTCTTAGTTGTATATATTAACTTTCCATATCCGTATGTTTTAACTGTGTCATCTAACATTTCATTTGCAATCTTTTTATCTTTATACTCACCTATCTTAATCTCTGAATTTGCATATCCTAACCTTATATACAGACTATATATTTTACATTTCATTTTAATTTAACTCCTTTTATTTTCAAAAACCTTATTGGCATCAGATATTTTATTCATTGCCTCTACAATCTTTGTACCAGCTTTTATTTTTTCTGTTTCTGCTTTTATTAACTCTATTAGTTCATTGTGTAAAAGTATCATTTTCTTATATACAAACTCAGGAGCTTCTTCATTATTCTGTTCATACTCTTTAAGTAACTCATCTCCAAACCTTATCATAGCTTCAAGCTCTTTAATTCTATCAGTGTTCATTAATAAAACTCCTCTCTATAACTTTCATGACCTTCATACTGACTGAGATTTACTTCACCAGAAGAAAAACTATATGTTGTAATGCCACCATAAGTATAATGATTATCATTATTCAGATATACCAAGGTATCTCTGTCATAATCTTCAAGAAAGTCAATCAACTCACCTACAGTCATTGTTCTTCTAATCTGAGAAAAGCTATAACCTTCTCTTCTACCTTCAATCAACAATACCTCACGAGTTGTTTCACACTCATACTGAGCATTCTCAAAACCTTTTCTGACTTCATCATTTGTAATTGCCATTTTTCATACCTCCTCAAAGTACTTTAAATTTATTGTTCTTGCAACAAATCTCTTTGTTGTTTTCTCATTAATAACTTCTCTTGTATATCCTAACATACTAAACTCTTCATCATCAACTCTGTGATGGAAATGTTTAGCCATATCTAATACAAAATTCTTATAGTTCTCAGAAAGTTCAATTTCATACTCATCTTCATTCGGAAACACACAATAATAATTGTATGAATAAAATCTAATGTTATCTGTAAGTTCTCCATTCTCATCTACTACAATAACTGCATGAATATTGAGATTATTCAATGTGATATTGTAATCTACCACATTATCTCTATAAATATTTACAAATACTGTAGCTTCTTTGAAATTGATTGTGATATTTTTCATCTTAAAACTCCTTTCTCAAAAGACTTACCATCTGAATAAAATACACAAATCCTACAAGAATAAAAATAATCTGTTCACCTGTTATCAGTGTATCAGACATCTCAATATCTCCAACTACACCTGCGATAATAAAGAAACCTACAATTCCAAGAATTACTCTCAATTTACTTACCATAACTACTCTCCTTTCAAAGAACTCATTAATTAATTTCTACTCATTAATTTTCTTTATATCTCATTATATCATATCAAATCAAGTTGGTCAATATCTATTTTTCATGTTGTATAAAAAATTTTATTGACCAACTTGATTGATTTATTTATTTAACTATCCCAGTTTGTATCATCACTTTCACTAGCATCTTCTATCTTCTTAATTGCGATATTAATAGCATCTCTGACATTATAAAGACCAGTAATATCTGATACATGAAATGCACCTTTCATAAATACTGAAGTAGTAGCATCTCCTTCTTTTACATCCATCATCTGAGCTATTGTATAACCACCTTTAGAACAATTACTGATTACTATTGAACGAGTATCAGTAACCTTAGCTCTTGAAATCTCTTCGTACTCAATTCTCTGCATTTACTTACCACTTCCTTTACTTACTCATCTTCATCTTCTTCTACATCTTCTACATCAGCTTCATACTTAACATAGAACTCTTTAGCATCCTCGTTACTCAATGGTAATTTATTAAGCTCATCCATTTCAATATAGTCTGATAAGCCTACAAACTTTATTTTAGATTCACCATCACCATCAATAACAATGTTTTTAATTCTGAATATGCCAAGACGAACAACTTTATTAGATACTCTAGCTTTAATTTCAACATCATTATTTAACAGCTGCATTAATTGTATTGTATTTGTAAGGTTAGAATATTTAGCTTTAAGATTTAAGTCTACCGAACCATTAGCACGAAGACCATGACCATTATACTCTACCAACTGCTGTACTTTAATCTGCATTTTGTTATATCTCCTTTTGTATTATAACTCCTAACTTATTTGTATTTTATATTATGTTGCTGATTTACTTTTCTTTCTGAACTTATCATCATTTTCGTTCATAAAAGCTTTTCTTGAATTTGAACTTGACTTTATTTTTCTAACACCTTTCTGGCTGGTGTCTATATCGGGAATGTCTATAATTTCTCTTTCTTTCGGTACCTCACCAGTATTTATATATTTTACTATATCAGTTATATCTTCTGGTTTTACTACCAAAAATACTTCATTTGAATTTAAGAACTGAATAGCAAATACTGGTAATTTATGAGCTACCAAACTATTATAGCTTAGCTTATCTAAATCTAGTTTATTAATCTTAATACTATTATTGTCTGTGCTTTTTAGCTGACATATAATATTTTCACTCTGTCCATCTTCCTTTACCAACCAACCTGAACCTGAATTAGGAGTTGGTTCAAGACCTAAGAGTTTCATTACTTCTCTTTCGTTATTTCTATAAAACTTACCAGAACGTTTCATGTTTAATAACCTTCTCAGAAATCAGAGTTTAAAGTATCATCATCATCCATAGCATATTCTGTATTAGGATTTATCATATTAGCTACTGAACCATATTCACCTGCTAAGAAATCACCTATAGTAAAATCATATGTGGTTAATAACTGAGCAAGTTCTGCTATATGACCTTTAATATTCATAATACCCATTTTAGCAACTTTGATTAACGGCCAGTCTTTTGTAGGTACATTATAAGTATGAGTGAATTTTGCATTGTTATTTGTTAATACTCTTACACACCATACTTTATCTGTGAACCTCTGAAATGTAAATCTTATGTATGGTATTCCAATTTCTTTTAATGCATCTGAGAATAGTTTATATTCAAATCTTACTACTTCTCTATTATAATTTTCATCTGTATCATATTCAATGTTTATAATATTTTTATCTAAAGCCATAGTATACCACCTACAATCTTTTAAATCACAATCTTTAACATTCATTAATGGACATCTTTTCTGACTACATCCATTTGACATCATATCTCAACTCCTAAAATTAATCATTATTACTATATACAGTGCTATTAAACTGATTAATAATACTATTGCTTCTGTATCTGTCATATATTATCAACTCCTTTTTGTATTATATAGCAGTAATATATGTTCTGCTATATGTCTTAATTTTATTTTGTCTTTTTTATTAAGTCTGTCATAGATATAAAAACCAGTAGAAGCATCAAAATCATAAAGACAATAATAATATTCTGTAGTCTTATAAACTCCTTTATATTTATTTTTTAATTTACATAAATACTTAGATAATTTATCATAGTCTTTATCTGATATACAAGACTGATTTAATTCATAATACATTATTGAGTATATTATTATTCTTCTTTCTATGTATTCTATCTTAGTTTTTATATCAAAGTATTTATATGGTAATTTATTTATAAAATCTAACATATAATTATAAAGAAAGTATATATATAAATATATATACTAAAGAAATAAAGCTTAGTATATATGGGGGTTGAAACAACCCCCTATTATATTGTTACTTATACATCCTTGATATTTTGTTTCTGTTCTGTATTACTTTTATGTCATGTTTGTCTTTCAATCTGTTATTGGTATAACAATTAGCCTTTAATGTCTTGCTGAATAGATTGTCATTACATAAATCACATAGAGTAGTTATATGACCATTAATACTTAAATCAAACATATCCAAGACCTGATTCCTTGATTTATGACATATATCACAGACAGAATCATCATTTTTATTTACTCGCATTTTTATTTTATTAGTCATGATTAATATCCTGTTCAGGTGGGAAACCTAATCCTAGTATATCACATAAGTTAGATAGATTCTCATATATTGATTGTATGTTATCCATTGATTCACAGATGGAGTTCATATCTAAGATTTGTACATCATCATCTATCTCACCAGATATTACTTCATCAACATTATCAGTTTCTACGTATGTTTTACCATTGAATTTAATCACTTTCGCCATTGTCTATATCAAACTCCTTATCATACTCTCTATCATATTTATTATAATATTTACAACCATCACATATTTCATATTCACATGACAGACAGATATTATCTGAATGTTTATATATTTCTTCATCATATATATGTATCATATTGATGGGCTCCTATTTGAGGTTTTAAGAGGTTTAATATATCTATATAAGAAAGAATACCAAAAGGTATATTTAAACCTCACTATACCATATAAATCAAGGCTATTTAATGATATTATTCTATTGTATAACCTTTAGATTTGAGATATTCTTCTAAGTCATATAGATAGAGTATTATATCATTGATAGAAGAGTTATCTACAGATACATTACCATTATCATTAAGAGTAGTAAATCTCTCTCTAGGGATAGGTATATCATAACCTTTATTTATTTTATTCAAGAAGTTATTTAATACTGATAATATTATATATGCTATTATAGGGAATAATACTTCATAGCCGATTATAATATTGTTATTCCTATCTTTATAAAGTAGTATTGATATATAAGCATATATATAAGGTATTGATATTTCAATAAGTTTTATTAAATACTTTAAATTGATTGAAATAAAGTATTTAAATTGATGATAGAGTTCTAATATAGAACTTTTAAATGCTTTTAAATACATTATGAACTCCTTAATTATAAATTGCTTTAACTAAAGACTCTCTGTATGCCGTTCTCTTTTGCTTTATAGTATCTTTCATTCTTTCTTGATATGCTTTTACTTTACACCAGTTACAGTTTGTTTCTTCACTGATATAAAACAACTTATGAGATTCTTTGCAAATCTCACAATGATTTCTTCTCAATGTGGATTCATCAAGTAATGCAAATATTCTCATTCTTATGACAGGTCTATTGCCATCATATATTTTCTCATATGATACTTGAACGTCTTTTAATATGTCGTTACTAAGTATATTTGTAGCATACCATTTAACAGCTTTCATATAAGCTTCTTTCATGGTATCAGCAGTAAAGTCTTTCTTGGCAAACTCTTCTGAATATCTTATCATAACATACCGACCTTTCTAGCATTAAGAACTTCTTTCTTTGCTACCTCATCTGCATATTCATTAAGAGTATCACCAGAATGGCCTTTTACCTTTATAAAAATTAATTTAACACCCATCTGTCTTATTTGAGATAAAAGCTTTAAGCACTCCATCCAAAGTTCTACATTTTTAACATCATCACCTTTAGATGTTTTCCAGCCATTAAGTCTCCATCTTTCAATCCAATTATTATTTATTGAATTTACTACATAAGCTGAATCTGAATATATTTCATATTCTTTGCTTACCCACACATTAGGAGTAGTAGTTAAAACATTTCTAATCCTTCTAAGGGAAGCAATAACAGCTGTAAGTTCCATCTGATTGTTTGTAGTCTTTGGATTACAACCACTCTTAACTTTTATATTGTTATCAGATACCCATATTGATGCCCAACCACCTGGACCTGGATTTTCTGAACAAGCACCATCTGTGTATATCCTTACCTTCAATCAAGTTATACCTCCTTGCTATTAGATTTATAATACATATAAATAGCTACTTTTGCCATAACCTCATACAATGTAAAGCCAAATATCTGCTTCATTACATTTATTGTTTTATAATCTAAAATAGTAGCTCTCCATATTATATTACTACTATTTGCACCACAATCTGGAACTATATTTCTTATACCAAAACAATACTTTTTATCTATAATTCTAATAACTTTTTCTATATACTTTAATTCTATCTCACCTTCTCTAAGGAATACTTTTCTAAGTGGCTTTATATTTGTAAGTTCTTCGATTAACTCATCTAACCCATCAGAACAATCTAAATTTAATATTTCTTCAATGTTCATAAAAACTCCAAATATCACACAAGGCTGGTATATATATATTCTATACATACCAGCCTTCTTATTTCACTTAATTGTAGTAATCAATCATTTGATGACTGGCTTATTCATATATCTACTTCAGATGTCCCAATCATCATCGTCATCTTCAGACTCTTCCTCAGCCTTCTTAGGAGCCTTCTTAGCTACAGGCTTAGCAGTTGCTGCCTTCTTAGGTCTGCCTGCTTTCTTCTTCGGCTTCTCCTCAGGCTCTTTCCACTCATCATCATCCTCATCATCGGTGTCGGTCTCTGTCTCATCCTCTTCTGCTTCAGACTCATCACCCCAATCATCATCTTCAGGCTCTTCCTCTGCTTCCTCAGCATCAGCCTTCTCAAGCAGACCAACATAATACTTTGCAGTCTTCTTAGGCTCAGCCTTAATACCTCTCTTCTTGCAAAGGGCATACAGCTCAGGAGCTTTCTTACCATCATACTTACCAGTCTCCTCTTCTGCTTCATCCTCTGTCTCAGCAGCACCATCACCGTGATGTTTCTTGAGATAAGCTGTCATAGAAGCTTTGGAGAGGTCACCAAACTCAGCCTTGCATGCCTTTCTCTCACCAAGTTCACCAAGAAGGTCATACATCTGCTTGTTGTTCATGGAATCATAATCTGTACCTTCTACCTTTGCCTTAGGAGCTGCCTTAGCTTTGGGAGCCGACTTCTTAGCAGGCTTCTCGGCGGGAGCTTCAGTCTCTTCCTCAACATCAGAATCAGAAACATCTTCACCACCATCTTTAATAGCCTTGTTTACTTTGTTGGCAGAAAGATAATCGGGCATATAACTGAAGATGTCTACCATCTCATCAGGTGCCTTTGTAGCAAGAGCCGTCATCTTGATAGCAAGTAACGGGTATCTCTTACCGATGTCCGACATTGCTTCGAAATCTGTTTTCTCAGCAAAAATGTTTGCAACCTCTGTCATTGTGTAATTTTTTGCCATAATTTTACTTCCTTTCTTAATTTTATTTTGGCAATTATATGTTACTGTGGATTTACCACAATGGATATGACTGGACTTGAACCAGTGACCTACGGCTTATAAGGCCGGCGCTCTAACCTACTGAGCTACATATCCTAACTTATATATCAAATATTTTTGAGTGCCTCATAATATTTACCACTCTTAAATCTAAAGGCTCCCTTAAATATATTAAGTGTATCTTCATCCATACCTTTGAATACACACATCTTTAATAACTTAGAAAGTTCAATCTTTCCTTCAAGCTTCTTCATCATCAACATACATCTGTAAGAGAATGTAGCTCTTATACCTCTCTCTTTAGCAATATCTCTGATACTATGAATAAAATCAACAAGTTCAACGTTTCCATTTGTAATCTTAAGCTCGATATTTCTATCGTAGTCATAAGGTACAAATGCAAATCTATCAAGAGTTGCCTGGTCGATAACCATACGACCTGTATACATTTCATCTGCTCCAGAACCTACAGTATTTCCAGCACATACAAAATGTAATCTCTTTTTATTCCACTTAACTCTGCCATTAGGGAACTCAAAGTAGCCATTTGCGATGGCTGCATTGAGAAGTACTAAGACTTCAGGAATACTAGCATCAATCTCATCTAAGAAGAAGATACACTCATTCTCAGAAGTACAGGCTTTATAAAATTCTGTATCATGGAATACTCCACCAGCATCTACAAAACCTGTTACCTTATACTCTTGCTGTACCGAGTTTGTGAAATAAAATTCCCAACCCTTTTCTTTAGCAATCTGTTCAACTGTGTGGTTCTTTCCAGAACCTGCAGGACCATGAAGATAAATAGGTACACTTTCTTCTAAGCAAGTCATGATTGTCTCATACTCTGCATGTCTGACAGGACCTTTAGGAAGTTCAGGTTCTTTCTTTTCTTCTTTGACTTCTTCTTTAGGAAGTTCTGTGTCAGGAAGCTTTGGAAGTTTTTCGACTTCTTTTTTAACTTCCTCAGAAGTAGATGTTGTCTTTCTCGGTCTGCCTCTTCTTCTCTTTGGCTTTGAATCTGGAGTTTTCCACTCACCACTCTCAGCCGATGTCTTCCCTCTATATACTCCCTTGACATCATACTCTCTCTCGATTGATGTAACTTTAAGGTCTTCATCGAAAAATACCTTACAACCAGAAATAAGAGCATATGTCTTGCCTTCATAAATACCGATGCCTCTCCAATAAGAATATACCTTATCAGAATTATCAAACTGAACATCGACACCTACGATACCAGGCTTATCGCCTCTTTTTATTTCAATAACTTTAAAATTGACTTCCTGCATTTTGATACCTCCACTCTTCTGAGTACTAAATTTATCTTATAATTAATTATATCAAAATAGATGATGTAAGTCAATATATATTTTAAAAATATTTTACTTATCTTTATATAAATCATCAACATCTTTAATCTTATTTATATCTACATCGATGAATCTTGGAAGTACAAAATCATCTTTAAAACATTTAACTACATTTGACTGACTCATCGGTCTTCCATACCCACCTACAAAACTACTTGTAATTGTAGGATGAACCTCCTCTAATCTGAAAAGTAATCTTCTAAGCATAGATGGATGAACAAGTGGAAAACTCATCTTGCCTACATTAAGTCTTTCATTTGATGACTTAATCTTAATCTTGAAGCAAAAGCTTTTTCCGTATGTCTCTGGACAAAATACTATATTAAGGTTCACCCTGTAGTTCTGACTTTCCAATTTCTTAACAATAGCAAGTGCCTTAACAGATTCTTTTACAATCTCATCAGATGTAATTCCTGCACTATAGCAGACATCTTTATCAATTGTAATAACCTTTTTCTTCAAAGGTTTAAATCTTGTACTTATCATATTCTGAGGTACACCAGAAAGATAAAGAGGAACAACAGGTTGGAATCCCTGTACAGATAATACTCTCTGCATTGCTCTTTCATTTATCATAGCTCCATGACCTACAGAAAGCTTATTATTAATTTCTGTAGACATTGAAGTCCATCCATCTGTAAAAAGATTCATTGCTTCATCAAATGAACTTGTTTTTGAGAAATAACTATCAGATTTATTACTACTCAATCTTTCATTTTTAAAAGCATCATTTATTGGAGTTGTTGTTATGTAAGATTTAAAATCATGTAAAGAATCAAATTCTACAAACTCTATCTCTCCAACATCTTTTACATCTTTCTTATAACTTCTCATACTTACCTCCTCTCAAGGCACTCATTTTCTATCTATATCTAATTATATCATAAATTGATATGTAAATCAATATGAAATTTTAAATTCTTTTTGCAATATATCTTTTAGTTCTCTTACCTACATAACTATTAAAATCACTCTTACATATAATAGATGTCTTTTTCTTTTTAAACTCTTCTTTTGCTTTATTCCATTCTTCAATTTGTTTTTTATATTTTTCACATTCAGAATGACAACCTAAATATCTGTCTTCACAATCTTTACAACAAATTATATAATGGCCTGAATCATACATATTAATGTTCCTCCTTTAGCTTACTTCTATCTCCAACAAAATAGAACATAGATATAGCAGCAGAATCAGCAGCATCATTATCATACATATATTTATTTCCATATGTATCTGTATATGTGCCTCTTACTTTTCTTGAGCCTGTAACATTTATTAATATGCTATCTTCAAACCCTTTTAGTATGCACCACTTAATAGTGGGCCATTTTTCAAATTTAACACCATATATATTTTCCTCAGGCTTACTAGTACCAACTACCTGAGATTTCCAACACCTGGTATCTACTGAATAAACCTTTACACCAAATTCATTCATTACATCTACTATAACGGCATTCAAGGCACCGATTGATTTTATATAATCTATGTTCAAAAATCCTTTAGACTGAAGTCTTATTCTTTCTATTACACATATTATATTTTTAGCCTTCTTCATCTGCAAATTAGTAATGGCCCTAAGTTTTTTCTTTAGGGCCATTCTCTTTTTTGAATTACTATTATATTTACTTAAATCTAAACTCTTTACTACCTTTAAAACACCATCAGCAGATATACTAATACCGGTATTGTTATAGCTCTGGTCTATTCCAATAACAATAGTATTATACATTATACCCTCACACATCTTAACATCACAATCTAAACAATCAGCATAAATTGCTTTTCCATAAATAGGACATTGTTTACTCATGTTCAACAATAATATCATCAAATACTACTGGTATAAGTTTTTTAATCTCATTAAGAAGTGGTATTGTAATTTCTTCCATTTGTGGATGAGCAGGACCAGTAAGTCTTGCCGCCCTAAGCTTAAAGAAATGTCGCCACTCTCTATAATTCATTGTAACAATAATCTCTGTCTTAATACTATTAGGTAAAATAGACCTCGCCTCTTGTGGAGTAGCGCCAAGCTCTAACATTTTTAAATATGCCCTCTCTGCAGATTCACATTCATCAAGCCAAATATTATACAATGAACTGTTGTCCCTATTTCCAACACCTTTTTGGCAGAAGAAAAATGGCTCAATAAATGTCAATTCATTACCAAACTTATCTTTACTATAATTACAATAGCGAGTACTTTCCTGAGCAAAACTTGCAAGTCTATGTCTAACAAGTTCATGACTAATGCCTCTATCACAAATAAATTTTACAGACAAAATAGAATGCTCAAGCATAGCCTCATGACCTCTACTTATAATATTTTTAACAAACCTTCTAGCACTTTCATCTGTTATATTATCTTCTGATTTATAACATGTACGACCAGCTAACTCAATAAGCTTAAGCTCATCACCAGTAATATTTGTCAAAACCTCATACTTAGGTTTTATAATCTTCATTTTATTAAAATACCTCCACCATTAATTTTCCAACAAGCATTTATCAATGCACATTGTTTACATCTTTTACAGTCTGGGCTAGTTGCATCTTCCGGTCTTTTAACCATCTTATGTTCTTTCATAGCCTTTTTATATCTAAACTTAATTTCTTCTGCCCTATCTATAAACTGAGATACCACATTTACATCATAGTCATAAATCTCTATTTTTGTTTCTTGAGTGTTTTTATCTTCTGATAAAACAAATCCTTTATGTATACCTGATAAATACATATACCACTGAAGCTGCTTCCAGGCTGATGGATGTCTTGTCATTTTTCTAAATTGATGAGTATTAACTGATTTTAACTCTCCAATCATTTTACCATCATAAAACTCAGGTATTCTACAAATAATATCTGGAGTAAAGCTTATTCTGTATTTATTATTAAACTGAGTTACATCCAAATCACTAGCCTTAGAGTATCCACCTCTTATAAAGAGCCTTTGCCATTTCTCATGTATAGCATTACCTTCTTCAAATATCTTCATTAAACCAACCGGTAACTGTTCACCTTGAAGCTGTCTATACATAAGACTCAAAACCTGTTGTCTTAAACAAAAATCTTTATCACCTTTTATAAGAGCCGATGCATGTAAACCAACCCTCTCTTGTGATTCAAGACCTCTTGTCATAACCTGTTTAACAAAAGCAGATTCTTCTTCTATATTCTTAGGTAAATAAAATAGCTTATTTAATATAACATCAAGTTCTCTAGCTTCACTTGTCTGTATTTTTGTGTTATTACCAGTAGCCTCTTTTTTTATATCATTTATTAGTCCCATAAATTACCAGACCTAAGCCTTTCCATTTCTTTTTGAGAAATACCAGATATACCTGCTGACTGACTTGAATCAGTTGGTTTATAAAACTCACCATCTTTAGGAAACATAAATCTAAACATTGCATAATTAGCTACATCTACAAGATACTCTGTATTCTTTGTTTCCTTAAACTTATCGAGACACATCTCTAGTGTTTTAATGGCATCAACTCCACCATTAATACCGAAATTATTTTCAGCAGGTCCATACTTATAATGAGATGTTATAATAGCAGCCTTTCTAATTTCATCAAACTTTTCTGAATAATCTCCTTTAAGTATTCTGTTATGTAAACTAGCAACATCACCAATTAATCCTCTTTCATCAACTCTCATATTCCTCTCCTATTTAATATTATCGTTTTTGGTGGATTGTTTTTGTTATAATATAAATACCTACCCAATAAACCACATATATGCTCTATATCTTCGTCGTACTGAATATACCACTCAAAGAAATCATTAGCATCATCACAATCAAATTCTGTTATAAATATATTAACTATATCATCATTTATTGGCATATAATTTAATTTGTGTAATGCATATAGTTTTATATTTGATACTATATAATCATTATGAAATAACGACCTTAAATATGATGGTAACTTTTTATACCCATTGGTGTTTATATACTTACATACATCAATTAACTTTGACATATTCTGAATACTCAACATACTCATTCTAAATAGTGTATTTACCTGACGTAAAATTTGTTCTGGAGTAGGAAATTCATACCATATAAATTGACCTGCTTCTCTTATTGTATTCTTTCTCTTTTTACCACATATTGTACATAATAAATATATAGCATTATCAGTAAGTCTTACATCACCATTGTAAAAATAATCTAATATAGATGCTATCGTTACTTCAAATATATTTTGCTTTATAATTCTAATACCTTTACCTCTATTACTAGACTCTATAATAAAATCATTATCAACAGAATGTATTTTATAATTATAAAGTAAATAATCTGTACCTACATCAAAATATTCATACCACGTATTATAAAACTCTTCCTCAGTACAATCAAAACAAAATCTATCTTTATTTTGACTAACCTTTACTATCTTTGAACCATTCATTATGACAAACTTATTATCACCAACAATTCTCCATCTAAGATGTTGACCGGATTTAAATGTTTGAGTTAAATCTAAATATGGTATCTGTATTATAAACATATTATAGGTTCTCCTACTTTACAACTATTTTTACTATTCCTGAATTGGCTATCATTCTTCCACATATAGGACAAGGTCTTGCATCAATCTCTACACCATTTTCTTCACCATATAAATACATTGTTGCACCAATCATCTCTCGCCTAGATGCTGAAAGCATTGCATTTTGTTCAGCATGTACACTATGACAATCAGAATAATCACCTGAATTATGTGGTTTATCAAGTCTTAAACACTTACCAATATCACAACAATTTGTCATGTTTCTGGGATTACCATTATATCCGGTTGCAATTATCTCATCATTATTTACTATTACACAACCATATTTTCTTTTTAAACAAGTACTCCTTTTACAAACAGCTTTTGCTATGCCTAAGTAATACTTATCTTTAGAAGGCCTAAATGTTAATGGACCATGTTTTCCATACTCATCTATCTTCTTTTGTATGTCCATTAAATCATCTTGCTCTTCAAGTGTTCTATTGACTAATAAACCTGTAAACTTTTTAAGTCTTTCTTCTTCCATTTATTTCTTACCCTCATTAAAATAACTATCTATAATTTCAATAACCTTATTGGTTCTGCTTATACCTATACCTTTAACACTTAAAAGTATATCCATAAGCTGTTCCATATTTAAAACCTCATGTTCTTCATAAACTTCGGCATCAATATATTCAGGTATTATTATAGAATCTTTATTATCTGCTATCTCTTTATAAGTAGAATCTCTACCATCATTATAGGCTAATTCATAATACCTATTAGCCCATGTAACAAATTCAGAAGCAGACATTTTTTTAATTATTTTATGTAGACCTATCATCCTTTGATATTCTTGTGGAGATAACTTTCTACTCATCATCATCCTCCAACAATTCTCTTGGAACTCTCTTACCAAATTGTTCTGCTCTTTGCTTCATAAGTTCTTTTCTTATCTGTTTTACATCATCAAAACTTACAAAGCCTCTATCAAAGAAACAAGGTATTTCACATTCACCCATAGGATTACAAACTTTAGATTTTACAACTTTACATTTCATTATAAAACCTACTTTTTCATTTGCAGCTGAATTGTATGGATTTTTATTCGGTATCTCAATCCATGCCCTTCTAGCTACTTGAATCCTTAATGAGCAGGAATGTTTTAATTTCCTACCACCAGGTGTATCTGTCTTTTCACCGAACATCATAGCATTCATTTTATCTCTAACCTGATTTATGAATATTACAGATGTTCCTGTAACCTCTATTATTTCTTCTATTGTTGGAAGATATTTATTAAGTAATCTTGCAGTGCCGCCAATTCTCTGTTCTTCAATAGAATCTCTATCTGCAGATTTCAAAACCTTTTCGGCATCTTCCTTTGGAACTAAGCTTGGAACAGAATCAATACCTATAACAGGTATACCTGCTTTTGCAAAATGAATTGTTTTATTCATTGCATCTTCACCAAATTTAGCCCTATATACCAAAAGTTGTTTAGGTCTATTACCAAATATCTTTGCTCTGTCTGCATCAAATGTTCCCTCAACTGGTATATCAAGAGCAAGACTATTCATAGCCATTAAATGATATAATAATGTAGTCTTACCAGAACTCTCTGGACCAAATATTTCAATCGTTCTGCCTTCTGGTATACCACCACCAATTATAGCATCTAAATCTTCAATACCTGTGGACCATCTGTTTATTTTAAGATTAGCATGTTTAGAGCCTATTGAATATATACTACCTTCGCCTTCTTTTTTATTTATGCTACTACATAATTTTATTATTTGCTCTTTATTTGTTAACGCCATAACAACTCCTTATATCATTACAGGCAGCTTTCGCTGCCTGTAAATAAACATATTACCAAAATAATTAATAATCAATCATTAAGAACATCAAGTACAAATTTTGATACAGCCAACGCTTGCATAGGATACTTTCTGGCATTAACCTTGCTCCAGCATGTGAACACCATCGCCATCATTTTACCATCTACCTTGTCATCCTCATACATTACGTTTTTAAGAATGTCAAGAGAATTAATATCCATATCTGCCTTCTCAATCACTTTACAAATCTTATCTACCATTGCGAAGTATGCACCATCAAATAACTTTTTCCTCATGAACTCATCTTCTGTATGTTTCAAATTCTCACACTCATTAAAGAATTCTTCTGTAATACCTTTAACGTCTTCATTGACAACATACATAGCCTTGACTCTACTAGAGAAGTCTTCCAGCTTCTTGTCTACTTCCTGTAACTTCTTTTCTCTGTCACTTGTGTTTGTCATCTCTGACCTCCTTTATTATTTTACTTTAATAGTAACAAATACCGGTAACGAGACTTGAACTCGTACGACTTACGTCCTGGGATTTTAAGTCCCATGTGTCTGCCATTCCACCATACCGGCTTATACCTGAACAAACAAACGGACAAACAAACATTCAGGGTTCTGTATATATCATATACGTTTGTTTTTAAATATTTAACGCTCTTGTCCGTATAACTGGCGGTCATCTTGGCCTTCGACAACACTTTAATGCTCATTAACAAACCAGCTATTAACTATATAATAAATATGGCGGAGCATAGATAGCAGTAGATAATGTAACAATAATAAATAGGAGAATCAAAATGAATGTGAAGTAAAAAAATCTCCGCCATATTTAAATCATATCTTATTATATCATATTAATATAAGTTGGTCAATAGATATATTTCAAAATATTTTATCTATTTGCTCTTGCATATAAAGCTGAATTATATTTCTTAACCTTTGAAATATAAAGCTTTTTATTAAAATCAAGAGCTCCATACTCTATCAATAATTCTTTAACTCTCTTGTTAACCTTAGAACCATTAGGATTAGCTTCTATCCTATCTAAGAAATTATCAACATTTATAAATATACCATTATTTCTTCTTTCATCAACAATAACTTGAGCAGCAACCTCACCTATACCTTTAATTGATGTAAGTCCTTGTTGAATTGCAAACTCTCCATCAACCTTTCTTAGTGAACTCTTAGCCAATGAATAATTTACATGTGGAAGAAATACAACTCCACCATCTTTAACAGCATTCTCACAGTACTTAGCAAATTCTGAATCATTCTTAGCATACTTAATTTTAGTATACCAAAATACTTCTGGATAATAAACTTTATAATACATCTGCTCTGCAGATACTAGAGTATATCCAACCGAATGGCCTTCATTAAATGAATAATCATAAAACTTCTTAAATATATCTTTTGCCTGCTCTTCTGGAATACCTAGCTTCTTACAACCTTTAACAAAATTTGCTTCAAACTTAGGATACTCACTTTCAAAATACCAATTGAACTTTGTAACTCCAATTTTCATTTTTGTTATAGCATGAGCTTCATCCCAAGTCATACCTGCAATTTCAACAGCCATTCTCATAATCTGTTCCTGATATATAATTGTACCATAAGTCTTTTGTAAATATTTATCAAGAGCAGCTATCCTTGTACCTTCCTCACCTAATTCATAAGCAGCTTTATTTGCTGCATATACTTCTGGCATTTTCTGTTTTAATGGTCCTGGTCTATTCATTGCTGTTGCAGCTACAACATCTTCAAAACTATCTGTATGAATATCTAACAAAAGTTTTTGTACAGATGCTTTATCTAACTGAAATACTCCATTACAATTACCTTTTGAAAAAGCATCTATAACTTTTTTATCTTCAATCATACTTATATTAAAACCATCTATACCTGTGACCTTTCTACAATCACAAAGTTCAGACATTGTTTTTAATCCAAGAATATCAAACTTAATTACACCTATATCTTCAATATCTACAAGGTCATAATTAGTAAAATATCTACCTGTTTTACCATCTATTCTTATAGCTGTATAATCTAATATATTACCACCTGTTATAGCAACACCTGCTGCATGAGTACCTATGAATCTTACCTTATCAAACATCTTTAAGAAATGTATCATTATATTATCATAGGCATCATTATAATCTTTAAACCTAGAGTCTGCTTGTAATTTATCTTCTAACAAGAAACCTTCTTCTATATAACTATTTATATACTTCTTAATCTCTCCTATAATTTGTTTATTTGTTCTTATATCAGATGCCTCTAATGATTTATCTGTTGGTAATCCACAAACCTTAGCTAAGTCATTTATAAGATTATCAACTCTATATAAACCATAAGAACAAACCTGAGCTGAATGACCTTTATATTTATTCAAAAGATACTCAATAACTTCGCCTCTTCTTGCAGTTTCAAAATCAAGGTCAATATCAGGCATCTTCTTTCTTTCTTTCATTAAGAACCTTCTAAACTCAAGATTAAAATATATACTATCTACTTCTGTAATTCTAAGAGCATA
>AUXO018402324.1_pt1 | contig 21647 bp, 23 predicted proteins | sample 768731 | NCBI WGS metagenome assembly AUXO01 (sample SAMN02715735, study PRJNA202380) | gut metagenome | biome: sheep rumen | host: Ovis aries | place: New Zealand: Palmerston North
AATAATAATTCAAAAAAAGAATTAGTTGCAATAAGTCCAATAGATACAAATCAAATTAAAGAATGGTTAGAAGGAAATAATTTATTAGATAAAGCAAGGTTATATGAATTTTAGTGAAAGGAGAATAATAATATGGATAAAAATACAGAAAAAGCATTAAATAATTTAATAATAAAAATAGATGAATTAGTAAATGAATTAGAAAATGAAGATTTAAGCAGTGAAGAAAAATTAGCACAAGCAAGTGTATATTTTAATATTTTTAAATTTATAAAAAAAAGAAGATTACGAACATAATATAGCAGTTCTTGATAATGATAGAGTTAAAAGAAAATTTAGTTTACAAGATTTAGATTTGTAAGAGAAAGGACGACAAGATGAAATTGTTTAGATTTATGAGTTCATCAGAATTTAATAAATACATTAATGGAGATAAACTAATAAACAATAACGATCATAAATTTTATAAAACCGCTTCTACAGGATTCTGCTTTTTTAATTATGCAGAATATAATCCAGAAGAGATGCTGCACTCAGTAACAGGAATTGTGAGTATGGATATATGTTGTATATTTGAAGTGTCGAGAAATTTCGTAAAAAAAAGTTATGGAAGATATTCTAAAGCAAAATATAAAGATAGTTTTAAAAGAGAAATAGTAGTTGCAAAAGAGTATTGTACTACAGAATATTCAAAGGAAAATTTTAAATTATTAAAATACGCAATTCCAGATTGGTTTAATTGGGAAAAATGGGATTGGAAAGAATTATAGGAGGAAAACAGTATGCCAAACTACAAGTTACCAAAAGAATTAAAAAATAGAATGGAAAGAGAATTAAGGCAATATTATGATAATAGGAAAAAACTAGATAAATTAAAAGCCAGATTTGAAGAGAATTGTCCTAATAGTAGTCGTAGTTTGATGTATTTAGAAGAAAGATTAAGTTATGTAGAAAATGTCTATAAACGATTAAAACCATTTGAGCAAGAAGTATATAATTTAATATTCAAAGAGAAATGCAACTCTACATATTGCCAAACAATGAAGCAAATAGACAAAACAACATATTATAATATTTACAATAAAAGTATATATTTTTTAGCAGAAGAGTGGGGAGAAGTCTAAAAATACAGAAAAAATAAAGAAAAATAGGGGTATTTTCTGTGTTATAATAAAGACGTGCAAAGAAAAAAGCCAAGAAATGGAATGTATTAGCAACTTATGATGCTAAACCTTCTAAAAGAGAAGTCCGACGGCTTCTCTTTTATTATAATATAAGGAGTAATTATGGAAGATATAAAGGAAAAATACAAAGAAACCAAATGTCTTGAATGTGCTAATAAAAAATCAAAAATCGAAGAAGACAAATGCGACATTAGAACATATCAATATAATGACTACCAATATTGTAAATGTTGTAACATGACTAATGATAAAAAAGAAATTAAGCAAAAAATAATATAAATAGTATGTAGGGCATGATAATAATATTAATTAAAATAAAACCATTAAAAACAAGACAAGTATTGCTACTGTTCCCTTAATTTTATGTATTTATTTTCATTATCATCATTATTTTAGTTAATATAGCCTCTTAAATCATACCTTACATAGTGTTTATATTAATAGGCTAGGATATTGATTAAGCACGTTCCGAGTATTTCTAAAAAATGTATCACTATATATTTCAAGAAAGTTTCTCCGAATAAGAGCTATTTTATACATAACTTATAGAGATTCCTAGCAAATCTCTTTATATTACAGAATAGTGTAATAGGTAACACATGAGATTTTGGATCTCAAATTCTTAGTTTGAGTCTAAGTTCTGTAGCCATTAGATAGTATGTAGTGATGTATATATGGAAAAATACAATAAAGCGCTCATTGTGTTGTAGTATATATATCATTACATAGTGTTTAATGGAAGGAGATAATGCATGGAGCAAGCAATAAAATTATTAAATGAATGGCAAGAAAGATTAGGATTGCAAGATTGGGCAATAACACTTAGGATTGATTGCAAAATAGATGAAATGGAATTAGGAGAAGTAGCAGGAGAAACAGAATGGAGTTTAAGTATTAAAAGTGCTGCTATAAAAATAATTAGCGAAAAAGAATATGGAGAAAGAATCGTACCGTACGATTTTGAAAACATATTAGTACATGAATTATTACATTTAAAATTTGGATTAATAGATCAAAAAATAACATCATATGAAAGTGATGTAGCATATGAAGTAAGACATCAATTAATAGATGATATTGCAAGAGCATTAGTAATGGCAAAAAGAGGAGAAACAAAACGAAGGCTAAATTGTGATAGAGTCAAAGATATGGGATTGGAGGGCTAATTATGTATAGATGCGAAATCTGTAAGCAAGTAACTAAACCAGGAGAAAAACAAAACAAGAAAATAATAAAAACTAGAGACAGAATATATCACAATACAGATAAATATGGTAAAGAAGTAATATCAGAAGGAACAGAAATAGTAAAAGAAATAAATGTATGTGATAAATGTTTTTCAAAGGAGGACTAACAACATGAATGATAAAGCAAAATATATTGAAGTAAATAAAGAACAACAAGACAGAATAGATTTAATACGCAGTTCATTTTCTAATATGTATGATGTATTAGATATAAATTGTAAAGGAAGCAGAGAGACATCATTAGCATATACAAAATTAGAAGAGGCACAATTTTGGGCTATAAAAGGAATAACAAGGGAGGACTAATAAAATGGATTTTGGAGATGCAATAAAAGCAATTAAAGAAGGAAAGAAGCTAGCAAGAGAAGGTTGGAATGGAAAAGAACAATACATAGAATTAGCAGAAAGAGTAAGTTATATGAATCCGCAAGGAGTATTAATAAATGAAGGACATGCTGATATTGGAAATAAAGTATTAGCATTTATAGGAACAAGAGGAGTGCAATTAGGTTGGTTAGCGAGTCAAGCAGATATGTTAGCCGAAGACTGGTATATTAAGGAGGATTAACAATGGGCAGTAAAGAATATTTAGAGAAATGTAAAGAAATAGTTAAAGCATACACATTAGAACATTTTGATAAAACAGATGAATTAGAAACATTTGAAATATATGTAGTATGGTATTGTAAAACATTGCAAAATCACAAGGCATTATTAAGTACATCTTTGAAAGATGGTATGTATTATGAACTAACATATAATGGAGACAAGAAAGAATTATATTTTGATGCATATAAGAAATTTGAAAATAGATTAATTAAGATTGAGGATTAATAGTATGAAAAGTATTAAGTATTTTATAAGATTCATAAAAGAAACAAAAGAATACAGAAAAGAATCAATAATACATCAAATACTACATAATAAATTACTAAAAAGAGCAATATGGTATGCTAAGGCAATGAGATTAACAGACAAAATGATAAAGCATTACAACAAATCAATTCAAGTTATTAATTGATGCTAGATATAAATTAATATAAATTATGTTTATTATATTATATATAATTGATATTCTATTCCTTTTCAATTGAACACTAATCTAGCAAGTGTTCATATATAATTATATGTTGTATGTAGTGTTATAAAATAGAACGCAGAATGGCAAATATTAGCCGTTTTATACTAGTTTGCAATATTCTATAGTTATAGCATTACATAGAGCATATAGAAAAAATAATAAATGGTGGGTGGTATGAATGACAGATAAGCAGAAAAAATTTTGTAATGAATATCTAAAAGACTTTAATGCAACGAGAGCTTATAAAGTCGCATATCCTAATTGTAAAAAAGACGAAACAGCAAACGCAGCAAGTAGTAGGCTGTTAAGAAATGTTAAGGTTCAGGATTACATAAATAATAAAAAAGAAAAACTTAAAGAAAAAATGGAAATATCACAGGAACGAGTATTACAAGAAATGGCAAGAATAGCATTTGGAGATGTGAGAAAATTATATAACGAAAGTGGTGGACTAAAAAATATACAAGATTTAGACGACGATACTGCAGCAATTGTAACAGGAATAGAAACAACAGAAGAATTTGATGGTTATGGACAAGATAGAGAACAAATTGGATATACAAAAAAAGTTAAGATGGCAGATAAAACGAAAGCATTAGATATGTTAGGAAAATACTTTGGAATGTTCAAAGAAAAGGTGGAAGTTAATCAAGACAAGCCTTTCGAGGTTAATATTAATATAAAAAGAAATTAATAAGCAACACATTATGTTACTAACGTATTTTCAATACTTACAGGCGATTAAGTCTTATTTTCTCACAGGAAAAACACCATAAAAATGACATTTAATATACATAATGTAGATTATGAAAGGAGTAATGTTTTAAATGGACGTAGATATAACAGAAAAACAAGATTTATTTATTCATTCTACAGCATTTGAAACATTATTTGGAGGAGCAGCAGGAGGGCGGAAAATCATTTGGACAGTTGGTAGATGGACTATTATATGCATTACAATATCCTAAATCTAAACAAATAATATTCCGTAGAACATTTGCAGATCTTGAAAAATCATTAATAAGAGTAAGTTTAGAGTTTTATCCTAAAGAAGTTGCTTCGTATAATACAAGTAAACATATTTGGAAATTTAAAAATGGAAGTATTATTGATTTTGGTTATATAGATAAAGAGAATGATGTTTATCAATATCAATCAGCAGAATATGATGTAATACGTTTTGACGAGCTAACACATTTTACAGAGTATATGTATACATATATGATAAGTAGATGTAGAGGAGCTAATCCATATCCTAAAGGAATAAAAAGCTCAACAAACCCTGGAGGAATTGGACATACATGGGTAAAAGAGCGATTTATAGATTTAGGAGAACCTAATCAAGTACATACAGTAACATTAGAAACAGGGGAAATAACAACAAGAATATTTATTCCTAGCTTAGTACAAGATAATATATTTTTATTACAAAAAGATCCAGATTATGTAAGAAGATTAGATAACTTACCAGAAAAAGAAAGAAAAGCATTAAAATTTGGAGATTGGGATATATTTGATGGACAATTCTTTCCAGAGTTTAATAGGAATATACATGTATGTTCTCCATTTGAGATACCAAAAGATTGGAGAATATATAGAACAAGAGATTATGGACTAGATATGTGTGCAACATACTGGATAGCAATGGACTATAGAATGCATATTTATGTATTTAAAGAATTATACGAAAGTAATCTAATAGTTTCAGAAGCAGCAAAAAAAATAAATGAAATGACAAATGAAAAAATAACAATAGATTATGCCCCACCAGATTTATGGAACAGAAATAAAGATACAGGAAAATCAACAGTAGATATATTTGCAGAAAGTGGACAATATTTAACTAAGGCAGATAACAATAGGGTAACAGGTTGGTTAGCCGTACACGAATGGTTAAAAGTATATGAAGATGAACAAGGTCAAAAGACAAGTAGAGTACATATATTTAGTAATTGCAAAAATTTAATAAGAACATTACCAGCTATACAAACAGATGACAAAAATCCAAACGATGTTGCTATAGAGCCTCACGAATTGACTCATGCACCAGATGCATTTAGATATTTTTGTACGATGTGGCAAACACCAATGATTAAAAAAGTTACACTACCAAAGGGAAATTATACAGTAGGAGAATTAGAAGATTTAGGATATAAAACTACAGAAACAACAATAAAGACTAATATAGTTAAATCAGTAATGAATAGGAGGAGAAATTAATTATGGTATATGCACTTATTATTACATATATGATATTGCTACCAATAGTATTGATTGCTTTTTTATGGAAGATATTAGATACAATAGAAAAAAACAATAAAAATGAAGAGAATAAAATAGAAGAGAATAAAAAAAATAATAAAGTAATAAGACAACATAATACAATCAAACAATCTAACTTCGAAAATAGTTTCGGCGGTAGAAAAACATATGAAATATTTAAAAATACAAACGGACTATATGAACCAGTAACACCCTCTAAAGGAATAAATTTAAAGAAAAAGGAGGAATAAAAATTGGAAGAAAGAACAGAAGACTACGAAGAATTAATCAAAGAAAAAGAAGCAAAAAAAAGAGCAATAATGAGTGAAAGCGAAATTGAAGAAGCGGAACAATATCTTGTATGGTACAGAAGAGCATACCAAGATAAACAAAGAGTAGGAGTAGTACAAAAATGGCAAGATGTTGAAAAGTATTGGGAGGGAGATTTTGAATATGAAGACGATCAAGCAGCACCTAATACTAATATAACAAATTCAAATGTAGAAGGGCGAACAGCATTATTATGTGATCAAAATATTGCGGTACAAGTAACCCCAAGAGAACCTGGCGACAAACCATTTTGCGATATGGCAAGAACAGTCGTAGATTTTATTAAAGATAGAAATAGAATGTATAGAAAAATAGAAGTACACGAACGCAGACGTGATATGACAGGAACAGGAATATTTAGAGTTTTATGGGATTTTGACGAACTTAATGGTAAAGGGTTACCGATAATAACGTCAATACACCCTAGTAGAATATTTGTAGATCCAGCAATAACTGATATATATAATATTCAAGAAGGACAATATATAATTGAAAGTTCAAATAAATCAATATATAGTGCCAAAATAGAATATGGAGAAGAGCTGGCAGATGCCATTATTCCTAACTTAGATCCAGTACAAAATATTTTGATTGAAAATGAAGAAGATCAGTATGTACATTTAATGGTATGGACTAAATACAAAGAAAATGGAAAGCTAAAATTAAGATTAGTTGAAATGTCAGGAGATGGAGTAATACTTAAGGACACCAAAAAAGCATTAAGAGAAGAAAATCAAAAGCGAGAAGCGGAAGATGAACAAGCAATATTTGAAGGTAAGAAACAAGCAAAAAGAGAGCCATTAGAATTATTTCCAAACGATAAATTTCCATATTTCTTTACACCAGATATGTTTAGAGAAAATACAATATGGGGTAAAGGAACAGCAGAATTAGTTTTAGGAATAAGTGATCAAATAGACGATTTAGACGATAACTTGTTGAGAAATGCAAGATTAACAGGAAATCCAATGTGGGTTGTAGGAAATAGTTCAGGAATAGATGTAGGCAAAGTAACAAACTCTCCAGGACAAGCAATACCAACTAATGATATGAACGGAATAAAATGGTTAACACCACCAAATATTCCACAATACATAATCAATAAAAGAACAGAATTAATGAATAACGATAGACAAGTAGTTACAAGATTTACAGACCAAATGATTGGAAAACAACAAAGTGGAGTAGATACAGCTACAGAAAGTCTTGCATTACAAAATAGTGGTAATTCAATGATTAATCATAAAAAAGAAATATTACAAGTAACATTAGGAGAAGTGTTTGAATATGCCCTAGAGTTAGCATTAATGAATTGGAATACAACAATGTTATTTAGAATAACAGGAGAAAATGGAGAAGATACATTCTCAGAATTTAATCCAGATTTACTTAATCATGTACCAGTAATGATAGAATCTGATACAGATTACAGAGAAAAATATAAAGAAAAATGGAAAGAAAGAAATCCAGATAAAGATATAGAAAAGGATTTAGATCCAGAAGAATATAAATACATGCAAGTAGAAGATGAACAAGGAAATAAAGAAACAAGAAAAATAGAATATGATTTAATTATATCTGTAGGAGCTGGATTGCCAAACAACAAAGCATATAGATTCCAAATTGTTACTCAAATGTATGAAAGAAAAGCAATATCAACTAAAGAATACAGGGATTACATAAGAAAAGAACTAGGAATGGATTTACAAGAATATCCAGAAACAATACAAGAACAACAACAGATTGGATTAGTCGACGAAGAAAATATACAAAAAAAACAACAACTAGGACAAATGCAAGATGCCAATATTGAAGGATTAACAGCAGCAGGTAATCCACAAACCAGTTATATGAGAGGAGTGTAAAAAATGGATATATCTAAATATATAGTTAAAGATACAACAAAATGTGAATGCAATCATCAATTTGATATTCACGAAATTAATAAATTAGAAAACATAACTAATCATAGATTTTATTCAAATACTGTAAAGACTTGTTCAGTTATAAAATGTCCTAAATGCGGAAAAGAAACAGTTCTATTATTAAAACAAAAAGGACAAACATGGGAAATTATAGGAATAGCAGTAAAAGAAGAATTACAAAAAAGTTTAAGTGTACCAAAACAAACGACAATCGAAAATAAGACAGAAAATAATACAAGTAATGAACTTATATGTCCTATATGCGGAAAAGTTTGTAAAAACAAATCAGGACTTAATGCTCACATGAGAACACATAACAATAATTAATGTTAATTTCTACTATTGTAGATAAAATAAATTAGAGGAGTAAACCTGGCTAAAAATCATTAGAGGACAAAACCTGGCTAAAAATGGGAAAGGAGACATCATGGAAAAAGAACAAGAGGGAATCGTACTAGAAACAGGCGATTTAGAACAAGAGGGAATCGTTTTACCTGGAGTAGAGGAAGAAGTTGAAGAGGAAACAGAAACAGAACAAGATACAGAAACTCAGGCAACAGATAACTCTGCTAGCGAAATAGACGAAGAAAAAGAAAGTCTTAAAAGAGCTTTGAATGCTGAAAGAAAAGCTAGAAAGATTGCAGAAAAGGAAAATAAAAGCTTTGAAGCAAGATTGAAAGCATTAGAGGAAGCAAACAAAGTTCCAAGTAAGACAACAGAAGAAGAACTAATAGAAAATGGAATTGATGAAAGTGTTGCTAAGACTATTGCTGCAGCGATAGACAAAAAGCAGACAACAAATTCTGATCTAGCCAAGGAGTTAGCAGATGTCAAATTCCAAAGTTCTTTAAATCAAAAAAGTAAAGAAGAAGGTTTTGATGACATAATAGACTATGCCGACGAGATTAAGGAATTGGTAGACAAAGGCTTAACTATTGAGCAAAGCTATTATGCAGTTACATATGATAAATCTAAAACACACAATACCAAATCTGAAATAGAACGTAAAGTAGAGGCTAAGATGCAAAATAATCAAGCCAGAAAAAATATTTTAGGAAATGTCAACAGCAATGCTGGAGTAAGTGTAAATACAAAACCAAAAGTACAATTAAGTGCTGAAGAAAAAGCAATTGCTTCAATGGCTGGAATGACACCAGAGGAATATGCTGCTATGCGTAGTATTGACAATGTTAAAGATTATCAGAAGTATACAAGTAAGAAAAAATAAGTGCTAATTTCATTTCTTATATTTGCACAAATAAAAAATAAAAATATAAGGAGTGATTTAATATGCCAACAACAAGTACAGTAATGACAAGAGATAATTTTGCTGAATTATTAACACCAATTCACAAAAAAGTATTCTTTGATTCATATAACGAAAGACCAATGCAATATAAAAGAATATTCAAAGTAGAAAAAATGAATGCTAAATCACAAAGCTACCCACATTTAGGAGCTTTTGGATTATGGCAAGAAAATCAAGAAGGAAACGAATTTAATCAAGACAGATTTGATCAAGGACAAGTAGCTTCATTCGAAGCAAGAAGATTTGACAAATCTTATGATCTAACATGGGAATTAGTACAAGACGATTTATACAACGTAATGAAAGGTATAGGAAAAGGTGGATCTGCTAAAGGTTTAGGTAGATCTCTAAGAGCTACAGAAGAAACAGATACAGCTAACGTATTATTAAACGGTTTTACAAATGTAGGATATGATGGAAAAGCATTATTTGCTACAGACCACCCATTAATTAACTCAACAAGAGTAGTTTCAAACTTAATTGAAGGAGCATTAAGCGATGAAAGCTTAAAAGCTGCATTAAAATTAATGAGAACTCAAAAAGATGAAGCTGGAATACCAATCGCAACAAGAGCAACACAATTAGTTATTTGCCCAGAATTAGAATTTGCTGCAAAAGCAATCGTACATTCTATATTACAATCAGGAACAAATAACAATGATGTTAATACAGTTCCAAACTTAGATATAGTTGTATGGGATTATTTAGATGATCCAACAGGAGCAATGAAACCATGGTTTATTCAAGATACAACTATTGATAATCTATTATTCTTAAGAAGAGAAGAGCCAATATTTGGATCTAAACAATTAGAAAGAAAAATGGATTACAATATGTATGGATATACAAGATTCGACACAGGTTACTGTGATTGGAGAGGATTAGTTGGATCTAAAGGTATTAATGCACCAATTGTAGTTCCATCTAATACTACAAATACAGACGACACAAATACTACAAATGATACTACAGATACAGAAAATAATGGTGGAAATTAAGCAATATAGGGAGACAAAACTAATTGTCTCCCTTATTTTTAAATGAAAGGAGACAAAAAATGGCAAAATCAAGTGAAGAAATAAGTAAATACAATACAAGTGGTGGAAAGCCAGATTCAAATATAGCAAATGATGCAATGCATTTAGGCGGAATACCAGCCCAAGAATTTGCAACAGAGAAATATGTACAAGACTATCATGGAGCAAAAGAAGAGTTACAAAAACAATACATAGATAGCCAAAATGCAGAAAAGTTGCAACAATCTAAAAATTATACTGATACAATGATAGAAAATCAAGATTTTTCAAGTTTTGCAAAAAAGACAGATGTAAATGCATTAGATCAAAAATTAACTCAAAAAATAAATAATGATATATCTAATTTAGATACTCAAATAGATAATAGAATAGATGAAGTTGTAGCAGATGTAAACGAAAATCAACAACAAACAAATAATGAAATTAATGCTATTAATTCTAATATATCAAGTATTAACCAAAATATTAATAGATTACAAGCTCAGATAACACAAGAAGCTAATACAAGAGAAGCTGCCGATACTTCAATTAGTCGAAATGTATCAGAATTAGGGGGAGATGTAGCAACATTACAAGCACAGCAAGAAGAACTTTTTACATCTGTCAGTAATGGAAAAAGAAATGTCGCAGCCGCCATTACTGGCAAAGGAGTACCAACGGCTAGTGATGCTACATTTAATACAATGGCTAATAATATAGGATTAATAGAATCAGGTATAGATACGTCTGATGCAACAGCTACGGAAGAAGATATATTATTAGGAAAAACAGCTTATGCAAATGGATATAAACGTTATGGAACTTATGTTCCAGACGGAGAATTTGGATATCCAACATATGGAACTAACACAGCACATGCAACAGCAAATGCAAATGATATAGCATTAGGAAAATCTGCTTATGTTGGCGGTAGATATGTTGTAGGAGAAGCTGGAGATCCAAATGTAGAAGAAGTATATGCAACAATTAAAGATGGCGGATATGTTGATTATAATCTTAATTATAAAGATAATGATGTTGTTCAAGTATACAATATGGCGATAAGTCCAAACTTAGATTATATGGTAAGAGCAGTTGTATTTGACAATAATGCAGGTAGTTCAACTAATTGGGCAATTGAAAGCTTTCCATTAGATGATAGCGGAATGATTAGATTAGAAACAGAAAATCAACAAGGTAATATAGTATTTAAGAAATATAGATACAGCAAAGCTGAATTAAGTATTGATGCTAATACAACAGTAAGTGCTATTGATTTATGTTTTGGAGCACCAGGATATGGCAATGATAGTTCTAAATGCTTGCTTTTGATACAAGAACACACTAATGGAGCATACACAACTGATACATCAATACTACATTTTTATACATATAATTTACGTGAGAATGGAGTTATTGGTTATATGTATTCTAACCAAACAAGTATTATTAATGATTTTACATATACAATTCAAAATTATGGTATTCATATTATAGGTTCTTACAGACCAAATGAATTTTATTTAATGGCTAATACTAATTATAGTACATCTTCTGGATATAGTCATACATTATATAGAGTAAGATTAGTTGAAGTTGGTGGAACATTAACTGCAATAGTTAATACAACTTCTATACCAATGAGTTTTGCTAGTTTTGGAAGAATTTATACTAAATTTTCTGCAGATGGAAATTATGTATGTAATACTGCAACAGGCGATGTAATGCTATTTGATAATAATGGCGATTTTTTGGCTATAGGAGGAGGCGTACCAAAACCAAGCTCAATGTCAGCAAATGGTGTTTCTTACTGCATGATTCCTGGAACTAATAAAATAATTGGGTTGTTTACATATGAAGGTAATGGTAGTGAAAAATCATATCTAATTATAGGTAACCTTACTTATAATGACAGCATTAATTTAATATCAACAAGAGAAAAAATTGTAGAATTAGAATTATTTACAAGTCATGTAATTATACCATATTATAGTCCATCTTTAGTAACATTAGATGGGGAAAAAATTAATTGTATGATGTCTGTAAAAAGGACAGCTAGTGGAGATTCAGTATATTATCCAAGAATAATATCATATGATATGCAAGATATTGAAAATGCACAAGAAAACGATTTAATTAATATAAGTGATGAACTATACAATTTTGCTTATGATAATACTAATTATATGAGTAATGGATCATCATTTTGGGGATATTATTTTATGCAATATAACTTGAATACATCACGAATAATAGCGATGGCTGGTAAAAACGGCATTTCTAATGCTACAACTCAAAAATATGCAATATCAATAGACGGAAATAATGAATCAGACGTAATTGGTATTAAGTATAAAGGAGCTTATTATCATAGATTCCAAGAGCATGCATTAACTGCAGGACAACCAGATGTAGCTGCAGGAAAAACATTCATTGGTTGGCAAGGATATCCAGAAGTCGGAACTAGAACATAGATAGGAGGAAAAGAAAATGATAAATGAATTGAAAATGGACGAACTTAAAGATCTATTTTTCTATACGTTTGGTATTGTGCCATTACAAGCATATGGAGCAATAGGCGATGGGTATACAGATAATAGATTAAAAATACAACAAGCAATATATGATGCAATAGATGTAGGAGCTAAATATGTATATGTTCCAAAAGGTAATTATTATTATTCACAACAATTATTTAGAGCAAACGAAGTAATATTTGTTGGAAATAATACAGATGCATACATTAAAGATATAGAAATAAGACAATTTCCAGATTTATGGAATGAAGCACAAGCAACAACAGGAGCAATAACGCCAATAGGAGGAATAATATTAACCGCTTCTGTAGAGATACCAGAGAATTATTTAGAATGTAATGGACAAACAGTAAATACAGCTGATTATATGGCATTATATGAAAGTATAACAGAAAATATTCCAGATGAATATCCAGAAACATTTACAATTCCAACATTAAGTACAGGAACAGCTGGAATAAAATATATGATTAGAGCCAAATAGAAAGGAGGCAACAATATGGCAATAGTAAGTAGGACAACAGTAGGGCAAGTATTAGATGATATACAAACAAGATTACCACATGAATATATAGATGATACACTTTTTATATGGATCAACGAAACAATGAAAAAGATATATAAAGATTTAGCAATTCAAGATGAGTATTCATTCACAACTAGAGCCAATAACGAATTATATACACTACCTATAGATTGTAGTATAGATATGATTGATAGTGTAACAATATCTGACAAAGCGAGAGATCAAGCCAATCCATACAATTGGGGAACATTCTCAGCATTAAAATCATATTTACCAGATGATAATATGACAAAACCAGGATATTATGATGGAAGAGATGGAGCAATAGGAATATATCCTGTACCAAAAGATGTAAGAAAAGTAGATATATATTACAGAAAGAAACCAAAAATGGTAACAAAAAGAGAAGATTACATAGAATTAGACGATAATTTTATAGATTTAGTTAAGTACAATGTTATGTCTATTATAGCAATGTCAGGACATAATCCAGATACAGAGCTTTCTAATCAATATACACTTTTATACAACAATTTAGTAGTAAGGGCGAATGAAAACAAAAACGAGCAGCAACAAAGATATCCTCTAATACGAGATGTTAAAGTAAACATAAAAAAGAGGAGGGGATAAAAGATGTGGCAAAATCCTTATTTAGAAACTATACACACTAAAAGTAATAATCAAATAAATTACTTAGCTGGAGGAATTAACAATATTTACCCAGCACAAAACTTGCAAGATGATGAATGTCAAGATATGAAAAACTTTTGCTTAGACTTTTACCCTGCATTAACGACTAAAATAGGAAGAACAGTAAGAAAAAATCCTGGATCAAGAGGGATACCACCAAAGTATTTCAACGTTGCAGGAGTTAAATATTTATTTTATATACAAGATGAAAAGCTTAAAGATATGGACGGATCAGTTATTGCAAGCGGTATAACTGGCGATAAATTCAGTCATGTATATTATGCAGACGGTAATAATGAATATATGGTCTTATATGGAGATGGAATAGTGCCAACAAGATTTAAGCTTCCATTATCTTCTGTAGATACACCACAAATAGTTCCATTACCATTAGATGATGACCAACAGCCAATAGTGTTTGAGCATATGTGCTACCACAAAAACAGAATGATAGCAAGTAAAGGAAATATGTTATATTTTTCAGCATTACAAAATCCAATGGATTGGACAACACCAGATAATTCAAGACAAGACAGAGTTCCTAACTGTAATCAAATAACAGGTCTAGTGTCATTTGATGATAAATTAATAGTATTTAGTGAAAAGAATATGCATTTATATTATGGTTCAAACGTAATATCTGGACAAGCAGATTCATATACTTGTGTATCATTAGATAACGATATAGGCTGCTATGATCAACAAACAATAAAAGTACATAATTCATTATTATATTGGCTATTTGGTAGAAGTATTTATGAATATGATGGATCATCAATACGCAATATTGAGAAGCCAACAAGTAATAATGGAATAACAGGCGGAATAAAAGAATTTATTGATGGGATAACAATAAACGAAGCTAAAGATGTAAGTGTTGCAGCTAGTGAAGATAAGATATATTTCTGGTTTTATGATTATGAGTACTTTTTAATATTTGACCAAAGATTAAGAAAATGGACAAAGGAAACAGTAAGGGAAGAAGACCAAGATATATATACAATGATTTGTGATTCTTATTCAGATTTAAACTTCTCACAAACGCCAAATCCTATATATGGATTAACACAAAATGGAGTAATATACGAAATAACAGGTGGACGTAAAGATGGATTAGAATATATTAAAACATATGGTAAAGAGGAATTTGTAGGAATAGATGGAATTACAGAAAATCACGACATACCATTTTACATAAAAACAAAAGAGTTTAAAAATGGAGTTCTAAGTAAAAGAAAATCATTATCTGCAATATGGATTAATTATGATTTAAGGGGAACGGCAAATTTAAGAATAACAACAGATGACAATAAAATAACAGCTAAGGAAAACGTTCTAAAACAAGGAACTAATTTAACAGAGTGCATATTAATACCTAATTATATGCAGAACGTTAATAGTTATACTTTTGAAATATATGGAGAAGGTTTAATCAAAATTTACGGTATGGAAAGGCAAGACAGGACACATAACAGATGAGATTTAGAGAATATGAAGATAATTCAGCAACAATCAAAGAATGGTCAAGACAACTAAATATTTTAAATAATGGAATATATAGATTATATCCAACCGTAGATAATACATTAATGCATTGGAGAGACGAGTTAAATAAAAATATAGGGGCTAATACATTTGAAATCCAGAATACACCAAAAACAACTTTAGTAAACTGGAAAAACAAATTAAATCAATTATATAATATATAGGTTTATGCACAGAAAGGAGTATGAAAAATGGCAGATACATTTTCAAATACTACAGACATGGCAACAAGTAATGTTCAAGCTAATCTTAATCAAATAAATAATTTACAACAACAACCAATTCAAAATAATAATAATGGAGCAGTTGAAACTAATCCAACAATACAACCACAGTCAACTCAGGTTAACCCTATTACAATTCCTATTCAAATACAACCACAAATTGCACCAACAGGACAACCACAACAAACAGTACAGCCAAATCAAAACTTACAAGTGGAAAATGCAGCCCCAACACCACAACCTTACCAAGGACAACAAAATAATAATGTAGTTAATTTTGATCAAATATACCAAAGTTATAATAATTTCAAAAACCAATCAGCAAATCAAAATCTTACACCAAGTGGAGTTAAGAAGACAAGTTACAATACAACAATAGTAACACCAACAACTACTAATATTAACTCTGTAAAAGGTCAGTACCAAAGTGCATATGCTGATACAGTAAATGGAGTAATCAGTTCTATGCTAACACAAATAGAACAGTTAAGAACAGGGGATTTTGGATATGATCCAGCACAAGATATGTCATTAAGATTAGCATCAGAATATGCTGCTAATAGTACATTACAAAGTTTAGCTGGAAGTGGAGTACTAAACAGTACTGCTACTGCGGAAAGAGTTGCAAGGATTGTATCAGAGTTAATTCCACAATATGAAGAAAAAGCATATAACAGACAAGTACAATATTTAAGTCAGCTTGCAGATACAGCTCAATTAATTATGAATTTTGACAATCAACAATTTGAATGGTGGAAAGATGCCAAAGATAGAGACTTTAAGGAAAGACAATTTGATTTTGATAAACAACAAAAAGCACTAGAAAATGCATGGAAAAGAGTAGACGAATTGGGATATGTAGACAATGAAGCAAGTACAATATTAGGAGTTAAAGTTGGAACATTATCAGGAGCAGCAAGAGAAGCTAAAGAACAAAGAGAATTTGAACTTCAAAAGATGAGAGAACAACTAGAAATACAACACGCAAACGACATAGCATTAACTAAATTGAAGATGGAATTACAATCTAAACAAGAAAAAGAATTGGCAAGTTACAATAATATGTTGCAAGTCCAAAGAATGCAGTTACAAAATAAATTAGATACTCAAAAAGCAAAAGAATTAGCAAATTATGAAAACAGTTTGAAACAAAATACTATGAAATACGAATATGAATTGGCTAAACAATATGGAAAAAGTTCTAATACAAAATCTAATTTTTCAACATATGATGACATAATTAAGAATAGATTTGCAGAATATGACGATTTTACTAAACAATATATAGTACCAGATTATGAAACATATAATCAATTAGGAAATTACTTAGATAATTTATATGCAAGCGGAGCAATAACAGAAGAAGAATTTTTACAGCTTTCAGCTAAGTATAGTAAATATAATAATCAATATAGTAATTCAAGTTCAAGTGGTTCTAGCAGCAATCCATTCGCTTCTGCAATGCTAAGTGGAGTGAAAGCTGGAATGCTTATACACAATTATAAATAGAAAGTAGGTGGAATAATGAGTATATTAGATGATGAAGAATACAAAAAGAGATTAGAACGAGCAAGACAATTAAGAGAAACAATAGGATTTACAACAAATTTTGATACACCTAATAATTCTACATCTTTTTCTAGTGATACAGAATATCAAGAAAGATTAAATAGAGCCAGAGAATTAAGAAACTCTGTAGGTATGATAACTGATAGTGATTATAATATACCAACAATAGAAGAAATATCAGAAAATAATACTATACAAGAAACGGTAAATGAGCAAAAAAGAACAAATCAACAAAAATACAATGAAGATAATATTCAAAATGTAAAGAATAATTATGCTGATACTATTACAGAAAGCCAATCAGCTATAGAAACTAATATTAAAGATACTTCTGCAAAGGACACTTTAAAGAAAGATAGATATAATTTTATAGTTAATGGAAAGAAACCAGAAAACCTAATGACAGAAGATGAACTAAACCAAAAAGAACAAGAAAAACAATTAGAACTGATGGCAAATACTGACAAGAATCCTCTTTCACAAATAGGTAAAATTATAGAAAATATGTGGCTAGGTATAGCAAGTAATGCTAAAGCAGCCGTAAACTATATTGCTGATAGTCAACATACCAAAAAAGAAGAGGCACTATTATTAGCAGGAAAAAATGATATTGTTTCAGAAGCGTACAAATGGGAAAATATTAATAAAAACTCTCCAATGAATACAAATAAAACTACAACCCAAGTAAATAAGCCTAGTGATGCAAATTCTATTCTAGCAATTGATAAATTAAATCAAAACCATAAAAACAATTTCTTGTTTGATGAAAAGGAGTTACAAAATAAATTAACAGCAAAAGTAGATGAAACTAGAGATATTTATGGAGATATTGAATTAAATCCATTAAATAGAGAACTTTCAAAATCTATTGCAGCCGATCAAGAAAAAATTGCAACTAATGCATTACAAATTGAAAATCCAATAATGAAGAAAGTGGCAGAATTAGCACCAAGTTCAGGAAATAGCTTGTTTGGAGCTGGAATTTCTGCATTAAATCCATATTTAGGTATGACATATTTTATGATAAGTGCTGCTGGAATGTATGAAGCTGATGGAAGAAGTAGAGGAATGTCAAAAGATCAAGCTAAAAAATATGGTTTACTTATGGGGTATGCAGAAGGTGCGACAGAAATGTTAGAGATCAGTAATTTATTAAAAGCTGGAAGCTCATTAAGAAAAGGTGCAGTTAAGGAAGCATTAAAATATTATGGTTTAGATATGGCAGATAATGCAATACAAGAAGCAGTTATTGATCCTATTGATGAAGTTGCATCATATGTAACAAGTGGAAAAACTAAGCATGATTATTCAACAAGAAAAGGTTGGGAAGAATTAGGAAAAGACATGGTACAAGATGGTATAGATGGAGCATTATCAGCACTGTTAATGAATGGAATTGACGTTGGAATCAATTCTGTCAATAATGTGTATAACAAAATCAAAAAAGGAATAAAACCAACTAAGAGTGATTATCAAAAAGCATATACAGATATTAATAATAATCCTAATATAGACGTAGAGCAAGTTATAAAAGAATCTTTAGAATATGAAAAAAATAAAATCATGAACGGAAAAAAGGAACAATTATATTCATTAATCGACTTTGATGGAGATCAAAATGTAACAGGTATTAAACAAGTAGCTGGATATCCTATAGAATACAATAACGATAAAGTAAATATAACACCAGCAGTAATATATACAGATGGTTTCTATAATATTATTGATACAGAAACAGGATTAAAATTAGATACAACACAATACAATACACAAGAAGAAGCAATTGAAAACTTTTATAATATTATGAATAATCCAAGTAATACTTTAGTTAACAGTATAAATACCGAAATAACTAACGCAAAATTAGCATTAGCAGAAAAGATGCAAGAAGTCCAAACAAAAATAATAACAGATCCAGAAAAAGCACAAGTAGAAACATCACTTGAATTTGTTCCATCAAATGATTTATATTCAGCAGCAGAGACAACAGATATTCTTAATAGATTTGAAATTAAGGAGAAAATTAAAAATAGACCATATTTAGGTCAAGAAATAAACGATATTATTAATAATAATCTAGCAGAAAACAACCAGAATGAAAATATAGGCAATTTTAATAATCAAACTGTAAATAATACCATTGAAAACGCAAATGGTCAAAATAGCGAAAATAATGCAAATAAAACACCAGAACAAAGTAAGTTTTATGAAGACAAACTAAATTATGCAGTTTCAAATGTAGAAGATATAGAAAAAGCATTCAATAAAAAGAAAATATATACATTAGACGAAGTATATGAGACAATGCAAGATGTATTAGAAGTTACTTACGATAATACATTAGATGACGACATGTATATTGACTTAGAAGAAAAAGACGGTAAATTAGAAGCGGTATTATATGATGGAAGAGAAAGCGACGATATTATTGATAGTATTCCAGAAATAAATAGAGTTGAAATCGTTAAGAATAAAAACGGTAAATATACAGCAGAAGCAATTAATAACGCAATAAAAGAAGCTGCTACTATGCCAAATGAAAACAGTCCTATACAAGGGCAAGTAGATATAGAAGGTAATATTGTTAATAATCAAACACAAAAAAGAAACACATTTGAAAAAGAAATTGAAAGTTATAATAAAAAAAGAAAAAATAATAACCAAATAAATGGAGATGTACTAGAATTAAATATTAACATATTAGATGGAATTTCAAAAAAGAAGCAAAGTAGTTTTATGAATGAATATTTAAAGAATGAAGTACAAGGACATGATTATTATATTTATGGTCAAAAAATAATTGCTACTAGTGTAACTGTAGGCAAATTAAAAAATGGAAAAACAAATTTTGATAAAAATATTCCGCAAAATATAAAAAATGAAATAAAAGCAAATATTATTGGAAATTTAGATAACTTTTTATCTATTTCTCAAATATATCAGCCAGATAGAATAGATACTAAAAATCATAGTTTTGCCGATACTTTTGACAGAAGAAAAAGCATAGTTAACTATAAAGGACAAAATTATGAAGTAATGTTTGAAATTGGAAAAAAGAATGGGATTAATACTTTATATGGTATTGAAAGTGTAAAAAAGACAAATAAAAATAGACTTAGTCTCCCAAATCTTGCCTCTAATAATAGAGGTTTGAATGACACTAATAAAAGTGTCGGGTCTCATAAGTCTAAACAAAGTATAACACAAAAAAATAATTCTGTCAAATCTACTTCCCAAAATTCAAATATTCAAGATTTTGGGGAAAAGATAGGTGGAGCAAGAAAAGATTTATCTACTGGAAGAACTACTAATAATCCTGGAAAAGAAGTAATACACGATTATACAGTCAAGAATACGGATAATGGATATGCTGTTAATTTTAAGAATAAAGTACTAAAAGACGGTTTTAAGACACAGGCGGAAGCGGAACAATATATATTAGATTTTAAAAATAGTATAAAAGATAATAGAGCATTCGTACGTGAAGGAACTAACAGAGATGGAGAAACAAGTTATATGATCTTTTTAAGAAATCCAAGAACGCTTAAATCTCAATCTGTTGGGAAAATATTTAAAAATAAACAAGATGCAGAAAATTATGCAATGGCATTAAGTATGTATTTAAAAGATAATGGTAAGAATTTATTTAGACCTCAAATACAAAAAGTCCTTAGAGAAAATGCTAATAGTAAAAATGCTAATAAAGCAACAGGAGAAGACATACTTAAAAACTTTGGTTTCAAAGGTGGAGAATTTGGAAACTGGGTAACACAGAGCGAAAGACAACAATTTTTGAATTATGCACAAGATGCATTTACAGATTTAGCTGCAGCCTTAGATGTTACGCCAGATAGTTTAGGACAACAAGGAGCAATGAGCATTGCATTTGGAGCAAGAGGAAAAGGACTAACAGGAGCAGTAGCACACTTTGAACCAGCAAAAAAAGTAATTAATATGACAAGACTTAAAGGAGCTGGAAGTTTAGCTCATGAATTTGGACATAGTATAGACAATTATATATCAAGAGTTGGTGGATATGATGAAGACGGAATGGCAACAACTAACTTAAGAAATCCAAAACTTTCAGAAAATATGCAAAAAGCTGTAAGAGAAGTGGTAGATGCTATGCGATATAATGTATCAACAAATCAAGAAGAAGTTGACAAAAAGAATGCAATATATGAGAAAGCAAGAAAAGAAAA
>AUXO012865872.1_pt1 | contig 21646 bp, 18 predicted proteins | sample 768731 | NCBI WGS metagenome assembly AUXO01 (sample SAMN02715735, study PRJNA202380) | gut metagenome | biome: sheep rumen | host: Ovis aries | place: New Zealand: Palmerston North
TAGCAGTGAGGTTCCACCTCTTCCCATTCCGAACAGAGAAGTTAAGCTCACTAACGCCGATGGTACTGCGATGCAATGTGGGAGAGTAGGTAGGCGCCGTCTTTGAAAAGTGGAGACTTCAGGATTCTTTTCCTGGAGTCTCTTTTTTTATGTAATTACTCTATTAAAAGGTAAGTAGATTTCATATTTTTAATTAAGTTTGAACCTGTTTATTAAAATGTTATACTTAAAATGGATTTTTATATAGACAAGGGACAACTTGCGGATGCTAGTATTTTAGCAACCTTTCAGGTTAAGATGGCTTTAGAGTCAGAAAGAACTACTATTGATTATAAAAACGTATATGATGGAGTAGTAGCAGCTTTAGAAGATGAAAATAAAGGTTTATATTTTGTAGTTCGAAACTTACAGGATCTCCCCGTTGGTAGTTTATTGATAACAAAGGAATGGAGTGACTGGACTAATTCTTGGTACTGGTGGATTCAGAGTGTTTATATTGAGCCAGTATATAGGAAGAGGGGGCTTTATTCCTTATTATATAATCAGGTTAAATGTATAGCTAAAAACAATGGAATCCGTAGTTTAAAATTATATGTTGACCATGATAATTTAAATGCTCAGAGGGTTTATGAGAAATTGGGCATGCGTAGAAGTCACTATATTATTTATGAAACAGATGTTTAAATAAAGCCCCGAAACTTTATATTTTAAGTTTCGGGGCTTTTAAGATAAAGAATTTTTGGGTATTCTTAGTTATTTATCTATTCCTATTCCCATGAGATCTGCTTCCTTGAGCAGTACTACTTCTGTGTGAATCATTATGGCTTCGGCTTATGCGTGAAGGTAAGCTTCCACCTCTAGTGGCTCCTCTATTCATGTTGCTGAAGTTACCTCCACGATTCATGCTTCCGTGGTTGTTGTTCCCACGATTCATGCTTCCATGGTTGTTGTTCCCACGATTCATGCTTCCATGGTTGTTGTTCCCAGGATTCATGCTGCCATGGTTGTTGTTCCCAGGATTCATGTTTCCATGGTTGTTGTTCCCAGGATTCATGCTTCCATGGTTGTTGCTCCCACTATTCATGTTTCCATGGTTGTTGCTCCCACGATTCATGCCTCCATGGTTGTTGTTCCCAGGATTCATGTTCCCATGATTGTTGTTTCCACGATTCATGTTTCCATGATTGTGGTTCCCATGATTGATTCTACCATGATTGATGTGACCATCTATTCTGTGTGCAGGACGTGGTAACCTTGCTACAGCTCTACGGTGCATATTAAATCTTCCGCGATAATAATTTGGATGATGGAAGTGACCTCCATTGTAGTGATAATACAATCTTGGAATTCCATAGAAGAAATGAGTACGTGCATAGTAGTTGTATATACCAAATGCCCATCCGCCACGATAAATATAAGCAGGATATACAAAGTAGTCACAATTCAGGAAATATTCCCATTGCCAATCATAAAGAACATAGCTTAAGTCTTCATAACGACGATTAATAATGTGGCTATATATACCGTCAATTGGGCCTAATGCACGGAAATAATCGTAATTGATTTCATACACGTCATCAGCTTGGTCATCGGTTAAGTTTAACTCATAGACCATTTTGTCTGTAAGGAAGCGAGCCTCCTCACGAGAACGATGTACGCTCAGTGCATTTGCGTTAACACCAACTGTAAAAACAGCCAACAAAGTCAAGATAACCTTTTTCATAACTATAGTGTTTAAGTTGTTAATGATTCTTTTTTACATTGCAAATATATTGAGGGAGTTTTCCTACCACAAGAGAAAAACCCTAAAAGAAGAGAGGATTTTCCCTAATTAAATAAAAAGAGACCCATTACTAAAAATGAGTCTCTTTTTAAGCAAGTAATCTTTTTCTGCTATTTTAGGCGTAATTATCTGATAAACAGAAGCTCTCTATATTTTGGCAATGGCCAGATTTCATCATCAATAACCATTTCCAGTTTATCAATATCATAACGGATTTCTTCTAAGAAGGGGGCAACTGTATCATGATAGGCAATTGCTTTCTCACGCTGGCATTCAATTTTGTTGGCTATCTTACGAGCATCAATCATCTTTTGGACTTTTGAGGTTATATTTTTAGTCCTCATAGATATTTCTCTAATTAACTTAATGTTTTCGTCACTAAGTTCCATTGCTTCTTCCCCAAAGATTTCTCTAAGCTTGTGCACATTGTCTGTTAATGAACTTTGGTAACGGGTAGCAATAGGAATGATGTGATTGATAGCCATGTCACCAAATATGCGGGCTTCTATCTGTATGGTTTTTGTATAGGTTTCCCATTTAATCTCGTTACGAGCTTTCAGTTCCATTTCTGTCATGACATTCATGCTCTCAAACATTTCAATGCTTTCAGGATCCAGATAACGATCGAAGATGACAGGACAACTTTTTTCCACATCTAAACCACGTTTGGCTGCTTCAATTTCCCATTCCTTAGAATATCCATTTCCGTCAAATCTAATATTTTTGCATGCTTTTATATCGTGACGTAAAATCTTCAAAATAGCTGTACCTTGGTTTTCTCCTTTTGCGATTAATGCATCAACTCGTTTTTTGAAGTTAACCAGCGCTTCAGCCATAGCTGTGTTCAGTGCTATCATTGCTGATGCACAGTTTGCTCCGGCACCTACAGCACGGAACTCAAATCGGTTACCGGTAAAAGCAAATGGCGAAGTTCTGTTTCTATCAGTGTTGTCTACCATAATTTCAGGGATGGAAGGAATGTCTAATTTCATCCCGTGCTTACCAGACAGATTAATCAGTTCATCTTCTTCTGTAGCTTCTAAATGATTGAGGAGGTCAGAGATTTGTTTGCCTAAGAATGAAGACACGATAGCAGGGGGAGCTTCATTGGCACCCAGACGGTGTGCATTGGTAGCACTCATAATAGATGCTTTTAAAAGACCATTATGTTTATGTACGGCCATTAAAGATTCTACAATGAATGTTACAAATCTTAGATTGTCAATTGGCGACTTGCCAGGCGAATAAAGAAGAATTCCTGTATCTGTAATTAATGACCAGTTATTGTGCTTGCCAGAGCCATTCACGCCTGCAAAAGGCTTTTCATGAAGTAGACAACGGAATCCATGCTTACGGGCAACTTTTTTCATCAGTCCCATAATCAGCATGTTATGGTCAATGGCCAAATTGCATTCTTCATAGATGGGAGCTAATTCAAACTGGTTTGGAGCAACCTCGTTATGTCTAGTCTTGCAAGGTATACCTAATTCTAAAGCTTGAATCTCCAAGTCTTTCATAAAGGCAGATACTCGTTCTGGAATAGAACCAAAATAATGGTCATCCATCTGTTGGTCTTTGGCAGAACTATGTCCCATCAGTGTTCTTCCTGTCAAAACCAAATCTGGTCGAGCGCCAAATAGTCCCTCATCAACTAAGAAATACTCTTGTTCCCACCCTAAGTTGGTCTTCACTCTCTTGACATCGGGGTAGAAATATTGACAAACATCAGTTGCTGCTTTGTCAACAGCATTGAGGGCTTTTAAAAGAGGCGTTTTATAATCTAACGCTTCGCCTGTGTATGATATAAAGACAGTGGGAATCATAAGTGTGTCGCCCATAACGAATACGGGGGAAGTAGGATCCCATGCTGAATAGCCACGTGCTTCAAAGGTACTTCGAATGCCTCCACTAGGGAAGGAAGAAGCATCAGGCTCTTGTTGCATAAGAGATTTTCCCTCGAATTCTTCTATCATACCACCTTTCCCATCATGTTCCACAAAGCCATCATGTTTTTCAGCTGTAGTGTCTGTCAGAGGCTGGAACCAGTGAGTGATATGTGTTACACCTAATTCCATGGCCCATTTTTTCATGCCTGCTGCTATTTCATCGGCCAGTTCCCTGTTCAGAGGGGCACCGTTATCTATGACATCGCACATTCTGTCATAGGTCTTTTTAGAAAGGTATTTGTACATCTTCTGTTTGTTGAAAACATACTTTCCAAAAAATTCAGACGGCCTTTCAGTTGGAATAGGAACATCTATAGGTCTTTTAGCAAAGGCTTCTCCTACGACCTTGAATCTTAATTTCGAAGACATAATTATTGGTTGTTATTTATTAAGTGCAAAAATACATCAAAAAACCGATACATTGAGTCTTTTGATATGTTTTTGTTTACTGCACTTTCTTTTTTGTAGCTCATATTATCTTACCCAATGCTTTAAACGCCTTACTGCTTCTTCACAGTCTTCATGTTTGCCAAAGGCAGTTAAGCGGATATAGCCTTCTCCAGAAGGTCCAAAACCTACTCCAGGAGTTGTAACTAAATGAATTTCATAAAGCATCTTCTCGAAAAACTTCCATGAACTTTCTCCATTTGGGGTCTTAAACCAAATATATGGTGCATTTTCACCTCCATAACATTGAATGTCCAAACTTGTCAATGCCTCACGTAGGAGTTTAGCATTTGCCATGTAATAATCTATAGTGGCTTTTACCTGCTTTTTGCCTTCTTCAGTGTAAATGGCTTCTGCACCTCGTTGGGTTATATATGAGGTGCCGTTGAACTTTGTACTTTGGCGTCGGTTCCAAAGGGGATTTAAGGCCACCTTTTCCCCATTAGCTGTTAATGCTTTTACCTCTTTAGGAATTACCGTATAGCCACAGCGAACTCCAGTGAATCCTGCTGTTTTGGAGAAACTATGGAATTCAATAGCACATTTCTTAGCACCTTTTATCTCGTATATAGAATGTGGAATCTCAGGATCCTGAATATAGGCTTCATAAGCTGCATCAAATAGAATCAAACAATCATTTGCCAACGCATAATCTACCCATTTCTTTAATTCATTATAGCTGATAACTGTTCCTGTAGGATTATTTGGGAAACAAAGATACACAAAGTCAAGACGTTTATTAGGAATTTCAGGTATGAAATTATTTTCGGCATTGCAGGGCATGTAATGAACATTATTCCAACGTCCATCTTCCAGAAGGTCTCCAGCACGGCCAGCCATAACATTTGAATCTATGTAGACGGGATAAACAGGATCTGTCAACCCGAAAATGTTGTCGTGCCCTAGAATGTCGCCTATATTCCCTGTGTCACTCTTTGTTCCGTCACTGATGAAGATTTCACTGGTGTCGAATTTGATGCCTCTAGGGAGAAAATCATTTTTAATAATGGCTTCTTGTAGAAAATCATATCCTTGTTCTGGCCCATACCCACGGAAAGTCTCTTGGTGCCCCATTTCTTCTACAGCCTTTTTCATAGCCTCAATACAGGCAGGAGCCAATGGTTGAGTAACATCACCAATGCCCATACGAATAAGGTTTGCTTTCGGATTAGTCGTTTTGAAGACTTTAACTTTCTTAGCGATATCTGAAAATAAATATTTTGCCTGTAACTTTAGGAAGTTTTCATTTACTAACGCCATATTATTTCTCTCTTATAATTTATCAAATTGTTTCTCTTATGATTTGTATAATTCCATTTTGTATTTGATTGATTGCAAAAATATATCTTTTTGAATAAAAAATGGGCAATAATGAAAATGACTTTCATGCTTTGCCCATTATGATAACATTTTTTAAGAATTAATCAATGAATCTTTTAGTCAATTCTCCAAATTCATCAATTCTGCGGTCACGGAAGAAAGGCCACCATCGTCTCACATTTTCGCTTCTTTCCAAGTCTATGTCTACTAACATGTTGATTTCTCGGTCTTTTGGCCCCTGAGCTATGATTTCTCCTTGTGGTCCGGCAACGAAGCTACTTCCCCAGAACTGAATACCGTTTGTTTGTCCGGAAGGATCAGGTTCCCATCCCACACGGTTCACGGCTATTACTGGGATTCCATTGGCTACAGCATGGCCTCTTTGTACGGTAATCCAGGCTTCTCGTTGGCGCTCTTGTTCTTCAGGTGTATCACTGCTTTCATAGCCTATAGCTGTAGGATAGATGAGCAGTTCTGCACCTTGAAGTGCCATCAGTCTTGCTCCTTCTGGATACCACTGGTCCCAACAAACTTGTACTCCTAGTTTGCCTACTGATGTTTGAATAGGGTGAAATCCTAAATCTCCAGGTGTGAAATAAAATTTTTCATAATATGCAGGATCGTCAGGGATATGGTTTTTTCGATAGATGCCTGCAATGCTTCCATCTTTTTCAAAAACCACAGCTGTATTATGATACAAACCAGCTGCTCTTTTCTCAAATAGACTGGTGACTAGCACAATGCCACACTCTTTGGCCAGATTTCCATAAAAAGCAGTTGATGGCCCAGGTATAGGTTCAGCCAAATCAAAATTGTCTGTATTTTCCACCTGGCAAAAGTACAGTGAATTATGTAGTTCTTGTAATATAACTAGTTCGGCACCATGTTCAGCCAGTGCACTGATATTATCATGTAGTTTACGTAAATTATCCTTTACGTTTTCAGTATTGGATTGTTGTATTAATCCTATTTTGATTTTTTTCATGTACCTTATTTTATATTAAATACGTCTTTAGGAAATTGCATGGTAACACAATGTAATGAGCCATGCTGCCGGATAAGTGCCTCACAGTTTATACCTATTATATTTCTTGTAGGAAATGCCTTCTTAAGTTGTTCGGCAGCTTTAGCATCATTATTGGGCTGATTGTAAGTAGGGTAGAGAACAGCCTCATTCATAATAAGGAAGTTAGCATAAGTAGCTGGTAAGCGTTCTCCATCTTCATAGATAGGATCAGCCATAGGAAGTGGAATTAAGCGATAAGGTTCGCCTTTCAGCGTCCTGAAAGTTTTGAGTTGCTCTTCCATTTTTATGAGTTCGTCAAAATGCTCATCTCTATCATTATTGCATTGTACATAGACTATGGTGTTCACAGAACTGAATCGTGCCAATGTGTCTATATGGCTATCCGTGTCATCTCCAGCCAGATAGCCATAATCCAGCCAAAGAACCTGTTTTAAGTTAAATTCGTTTATCAAACGAGCTTCTATCAGTTCTTTAGTTAAAGGTTCATTTCTATTGGGTGCGGTTAAACATGTGGTAGTGGTTAATAAAGTACCGCAACCATCACTTTCTATAGATCCTCCTTCCAGAACGAAATCTAAACAACTTTTATATTTCCCTTTTAAGATTCCAGACTCCTTCATTTTCCTACAGATTTGATTGTCGAGGTTAGAGGCGAATTTTTGTCCCCACCCATTGAAGCGGAAGTCCAGAAGTATTGGGCCATTCTCATCAAGCATGGTAATAAAGCCATGGTCGCGTGCCCATGTATCGTTCGTGGAACATTTAAAATAGGTTATGTTCTCCAGATTGCCTAGTTGCTGCCTCGTTTTTTCAGGATCGGGAGTTACAATGATAAGAGGTTGACGGGTTGCTATCTCACGTGCCAGATTCTTGAAACAATCAGTTACTTCGTCTAGCATGTATGCCCAGTCTGTATTTGGGTGAGGCCATGTTAGCTGTATGGCACTTTGTTCTTGCCATTCAGCAGGAAGAAAAGGAGGGATTACTTTAGTATTATGTATCAAAGTCTTGTTTTTTGGTTTTTAATATTGTGAACAAAAGGACGTACATTTTTCTGTTTGTTTTGCAATATTCGGGAAAAAATGCCATATTTGCAAATAAATCAGGTGATTTCCCCAATTGGGTTAGGGAAATTCCCTTATTCTTTTAGGATTTTCAATTTGATGATAGGAATTAATTCCCTTATCTTTGCCATAGAAGAAAGAATTCCAGTAATAACCATTTAAATAAACCGATTATGAAAAAGCTATTGTTGACCCTGTTAGTAGTAATGAGCAGTGCAAGTGTCTTTGCAATGTCTAGCTATCGTGCCCGTCAAGAGGCTTGGTTCCTTACCGATAAGATGGCGTATGAACTCTATCTTACGGAGGATCAGATGGAGGATGTATTTGAAATCAATTATGATTACTTCCGTTCATTGGTGAATTACCGTCTACCTTATACTCTGGAATACAATCGCCGTTTGGAAGACCTGAGCTTTGTGCTCTCTGCATGGCAGTGGCGTAAATTCCGTGCTATAGAAGATTTTGTAACTCCAGTAAAAGTTATCAATACCTCATGGAGCTTTGTCATCTATAATCGTTATGTCCGTGGTTTGAATTATTATAATAAGCCAAGGGTGTATTCAATATATGTAGGTGGTCACAAAAATAATCCAGGATACTATAAAGGTCGTCAGCCTATGCATTTGGAGAAGGTAAGAGGTCGTGTAGGTAATCCAAATACTGATAGAAAGCATACGATTCCTTCTTACGTGAATAAGCGGAACAACAAGGTTCCAAGTGTTCAGCCAAAGCCAAGGAACATTCCTAGTGTTCAACCAAAGCCAAACACTCCTAGTGTTCAGCCACGTCAGAATCAGCCAAAACAAGATTCTAACAAGAGACCGGAAAGAAGGACTCGTACTTCTCGCAGCAGTTCATCTCGTACTCGTTAATGGGAACTTATATATAGAAAAAGGGTCATGCACTAAGGCATGACCCTTTTTTATAATAGGTAAATTCAGTTATTTTTCAGTGCAGCCACTGATTCTTTGAGTGATGCTATCTTACTTTCAGCATCAGCTTTCTTCTTACGTTCCAGTTCTACCACTTGTGCAGGTGCATGGGCCGTAAATTTCTCATTACTCAGTTTCTTCATGATTCCTGCCAGGAAGCCTTCCAGTCGCTTGATTTCTGTTTCTGCTTTTTCTATTTCTGCAGCTGTGTCTATCAGGTTACCCAGTGGAACTGCATATTCTGTGGTGCCAACCATGAATGATGCGGAGCCGTCACCCTTCTGTGATACGTAGTTGATTTCAGACAGGTTAGCCATTTTCTTGATGGTTGCACCCAATGCTGGACAGCGAGTTATATTACGTTCTTCTGGGTTATCCAGAACCACTTCCATGGTCATCGTTTCCTTTTGTGCAATATTCTTGGAACTACGAACGGCACGAACACCGGAAATGATTTGTTTGGCAATTTTGTACTGTTCCAGCAAGTCTTTTTCCTCTTCTTGAAGAGTCTCTACCGTTAAAGGATTGACCATGATGCTTTCGCCATCTTTACGTTCTGCCAGATGTTGCCAAAGCTCCTCGCTGATAAATGGCATGAATGGATGGATAATCTTCATCAGGAGTTCAAAGAAACTTAACGTAGCTTTCAGGGTCTCTTTGTCTATAGGAGCCTGATATGCTGGTTTAATCATTTCCAGATACCAACCAGAGAATTCATCGGTAAACAGTTTGAATGCTGCCATGAGAGCCTCGCTCAAACGGTACTTGGAGAATAAGTCCTCAATTTCTGCATTGGTTTCCTTAATGACAGCATTGAACCATGCAATGGTCTTCTTGTTGGAGATAGGCTGTTCAATGTCGGCAACCTCCCAGCCACTTACCAGACGGAAAGCATTCCATATCTTGTTACAGAAAGCAGCACCTTGCTGGCAAAGTGCCTCATCAAACAGAATGTCATTTCCAGCAGGGGCAGAAAGCATCATACCCATACGGACTCCATCCGCACCGAAGCGCTCAATCAAATCCAGTGGGTCAGGACTGTTGCCCAGTGACTTGCTCATCTTACGGCCTAGCTTGTCGCGTACAATACCTGTGAAGTACACGTTCTTGAAAGGCATATCACCCATATATTCATAGCCAGCCATGATCATACGTGCCACCCAGAAGAAGATAATGTCAGGACCGGTAACCAGGTCATTTGTAGGGTAGTAGTATTTTATTTCCTCATTACCTGGATTGTTGATACCATCAAACAGAGAAATTGGCCACAACCAGGAAGAGAACCAGGTATCCAGTGCATCTTCATCCTGACGTAGGTCGGAGGCAGTAAGACTTGAATCTCCAGTTTTTTCTTGTGCCAGTTTAACTGCTTCTTCTATGTTTTCAGCCACTACGTAACCACCTGAAGGCAGGTAATAAGCAGGGATACGGTGTCCCCACCAAAGCTGGCGACTGATACACCAGTCTTTTATGTTTTCAAGCCAGTTCCGGTAAGTGTTCTTATACTTAGCCGGGTAGAACTTCAGTTCGTCGTTCATCACTGGAGGTAGGGCCATGTCAGCAAAGTGCTTCATCTTAAGGAACCACTGCATACTCAAACGTGGCTCGATAGGCACATTGGTACGCTCGCTGTAACCCACTTTATTGTCATAGTCTTCCTGTTTTTCCAGAAGACCAGCTGCTTCCATATCGGTAGTAATCTGCATACGGCAGTCAAAACGGTCCATACCGATGTATAGTCCTGCAGCTTCACTTAAGGTTCCGTCAGGATTGAATACGTCGATAGCTTCCAGATTATATTTTTCACCCAGCATATAGTCGTTTACATCGTGGGCAGGTGTAACCTTCAAGCATCCGGTTCCGAATTCTATTTCCACATATTCGTCCTGGATGATAGGTACTACACGGTTCACCATTGGAACGATGACTTTCTTTCCTTTCAGCCAAGTGTTTTTAGGGTCATTAGGGTTAATGCATACAGCTACGTCGCCCATGATAGTCTCTGGACGGGTGGTAGCTACTACGGCATAACGTCTTCCCTGAGGGTCACGGTGTATGACTTGCTGCTTTACGGTAGGATCAAATTCTTTATCGTTATTGCAAATAACTATAGCATTAGGCTCTTCTCCGTCGGTGCTTCCTGATGGCTCATCTACATAGTACTTCATGTAGAAAAGCTTGGAATGCTCATCATGATAGATTACCTCTTCATCAGAAAGGGCAGTCTGGCGTTCCGGATCCCAGTTTACCATACGTACACCTCTGTAGATGAGTCCTTTGTTGTAAAGGTCTACAAAGACTTTGATGACGCTTTTGCTTCTAGATTCATCCATGGTAAAGGCAGTACGGTCCCAGTCGCAGGAGCATCCCAGTTTACGTAATTGTTTAAGGATGATGCCTCCGTGCTCGTCGGTCCATGCCCATGCGTGCTTCAGGAACTCTTCACGTGTCAGGTCACTTTTCTGAATACCCTGTTCAGCCAGACGCTTAATGACTTTCGCTTCTGTTGCGATGGATGCGTGGTCGGTTCCTGGCACCCAGCAAGCATTTTTACCCTGCATACGGGCGTGTCTTACCAGGATGTCCTGTATGGTTTCATTCAACACATGGCCCATGTGGAGCACACCGGTTACATTGGGTGGGGGAATCACTACGGTATAAGGTTCTCTACCATCAGGTTTAGAGCTAAACAGCTTATGGTCAAGCCAGTACTGATACCACTTGGCTTCCACATCGGTAGGATTGTATTTGCTTGCTAATTCCATTTTATATAAAGTTTTTATCTTTTTCACATTTGGGGTGCAAAATTATAAAAAATAGAGGAAATAGACGAAAGGAATTCTAATTAATTAGGTATTCTTATCAAAATACCGATTTTTATTTATTATTTTGGCATTGCTTTGAAAATGTGCTATCTTTGCACCTACTTAAATTTGAAATAGATAAACTTATTAAAAAGTATTTGAAAATGAAAAAGTATTTTTTGATGGCAGTAGCATGCGTAGCTATGGCAGCTTGTGGAGGTAATAGCCAGGATGCAGCTACAGTTGAAACCCCTGAAGAACTGAATAACTTGATAGAGTCTATCAACGAGTCTGCTGCTCAGATTGACGCAGAGACCAAGGCTTTGATTGAGAAGCAGGAGTCTGGTGTGATTACAGAAGAGGAAAAGACTACTCTGATTCAGAAGCTGAAAGCTATCGGTGCAAAAGTTGTCGTAGGTGAAAAGACCTTGGAAGCTGGTGTTGAAGATGCAAAGGCTGCTGTAGAGGGCTCTAAAGAAGAGGCTAAAGATATAGTAAACCAAGCTACTGATGGTGCAGTGGAAAAGGTTGAAGCTGCTAAGAAGACTGCAGAAGATGTGAAAGCTAAGGCTGACAACATCAAGGAAAGTGCAGAGCAGTTGAAGGATGCCGTTAACGCTTTGAAGAAGAAATAATAAGACAATGTTTAGAACCAAGACTTGTGGAGAACTGAGAATCTCCAACGTTGGTGAAGAGGTGACTCTTGCCGGATGGGTGCAGCGCACTCGTAAGATGGGTGGCATGACCTTCGTAGATTTGCGTGACCGTTATGGTATCACTCAGTTGGTCTTCAATGCGGAGACCGATGCTTCACTTTGTGAGCAGAGTAATCATCTGGGTCGTGAATATGTCATCCAAGTTACAGGTAAGGTTAGTGAACGTTCTTCCAAAAATAATAAAATTCCTACGGGTGACATAGAAATCATCGTATCACAGCTGAATGTACTGAACACTTCAGAAGTTCCTCCATTCACCATTGAGGATGAAAGTGATGGTGGTGATGATATCCGTATGAAATACCGTTATCTGGATTTGCGTCGTAATGCTGTCCGTAAGAATCTGGAATTGCGTCATAAGATGACGATGGAAGTTCGTCGTTATCTGGACAGCAAGGGTTTCTTGGAAGTAGAGACTCCTATGCTGATCGGCTCTACTCCTGAAGGAGCACGCGACTTCGTAGTTCCAAGCCGTATGAATCCTGGATGTTTCTACGCACTTCCTCAGAGTCCTCAAACTCTGAAGCAGTTGCTCATGGTGGCTGGTTTTGACCGTTACTTCCAGATTGTTAAGTGCTTCCGTGATGAAGATTTGCGTGCCGACCGTCAGCCCGAGTTTACTCAGATTGACTGTGAAATGTCTTTTGTAGAGCAGGATGATGTCATCAACTTGTTTGAAGGTATGGCTAAGCATCTGTTCAAGGAACTCCGTGGTGTGGAACTTACTGAACCATTTTTGCGTATGCCTTGGAATGAGGCTATGCGTCGTTTCGGTAGTGATAAGCCAGATATGCGCTTTGGCATGGAGTTCGTGGAACTGATGGATGTGCTGAAAGGACATGGTTTCAGTGTATTTGATGAGGCAGCATACATCGGTGGTATCTGTGCTGAAGGTGCAGCTTCTTATACCCGTAAGCAGATTGATCAGTTGACTGATTGGGTAAAGCGTCCTCAGATTGGTGCTAAGGGTTTAGTCTATGCTCGTGTTCAGGATGATGGATCCGTAAAATCTAGTATCGACAAATTCTACTCTCAGGAAGTTCTGCAGCAGATGAAGGAGAAGTTTGGTGCAAAACCTGGAGACTTGATCTTAATTCTGAGCGGTGCTGATGCCATGAAAACTCGTAAACAACTTTGTGAACTTCGTCTGGAGATGGGTAACCGTCTGGGACTTCGCGACAAGAACAAGTTTGCATTGCTGTGGGTTGTAGATTTCCCAATGTTCGAATGGAGTGAGGAGGAAGGTCGTCTTATGGCTATGCATCATCCATTTACCCATCCTAAGGATGAAGATATTCCTTTGCTGGATACTAATCCTGCAGCAGTACGTGCTGATGCTTACGATATGGTATGCAATGGTATCGAAGTGGGTGGTGGATCTATTCGTATCCACGACAGCAAGTTGCAGGCTAAGATGTTTGAAATTCTTGGATTTACCCCAGAAAAGGCTAAGGAGCAGTTTGGCTTCTTGATGAATGCCTTCAAGTATGGTGCTCCACCTCATGGTGGTTTGGCTTATGGCTTGGACCGTTGGGTTAGCATCTTTGCTGGTCTTGACAGTATTCGTGACTGTATCGCATTCCCAAAGAACAATAGTGGACGTGATGTCATGCTCGATGCTCCAGCAGCACTAGACCAGAAACAGCTGGATGAGTTAAACCTCGTAGTAGATATCAAGGAATAATAAATATACCTATTGGGAATTCGGAAAAGTGTATCACAAAAGTGGTACACTTTTTTTTGAAAATAAAAATCAAAAAGCCCCTTTACTTGGCTCATTTTCCTTATATTTGCATAAATTTAGCAAAGAATGGAAAATATCTTAGAAAGTTTATATAAAGGATGGTTTGGAGTAGAGTGCGACTCTGTGGTAAAAATACAGGGCTCTGGCAGTAACCGAAACTATTACCGTCTTTCTGGACCTTCTGGCTCTGTCATAGGAGTAGTGGGTCCTTCCGTAGATGAGAACCAGACATTTATTTATTTGGCTAGGCACTTCAAGGCAAAAGGTTTGCCAGTTCCTGAGGTTTTAGCAGTAAACGACAAGTGTACGCATTATATTCAGGAAGATTTGGGTTCTGTGGCACTTTTCGATGCCATTAAGGAGGGCCGGGACAATGACGGACACTATACCCCTGAGCATGTTAGCCTCCTGAAGAAAACCATAGCCAAGCTTCCAGCTGTACAGTTTATCGGTGCCAAAGGCTTGGATTGGGATAAATGTTATCCCTTGCCTACTATGGGCCGTGCCAGCATACAGTTTGACCTGAACTATTTTAAATATGATTTCCTGAAGTTCACAGGAGTGGACTTCCATGAATTCAAGTTGGAAATGGATTTCCATGCGTTGGCTGATGATTTGCTGGCTGATGCTGACAATACTTTCTTGTACCGTGATTTCCAGGCACGTAATGTGATGTTGAAAGATGGTACAGACCCAATGTTCATTGATTTCCAGGGTGGTCGTAGGGGGCCTGTGTATTACGATGTGGCTTCTTTCTTGTGGCAGGCTTCTGCCAAGTATTCCCCAGAACTTCGTGAAGAACTTATCCAGGTTTATCTGGAAGAGTTGCGTAAGTTTAAGGAGGTGGATGAGAAGGAGTTCCGAAAGAACCTGAACCTTTGGGTGCTGTTCCGTTTGCTTCAGGTGCTGGGTGCCTATGGTTTCCGGGGCTTGTTTGAACGCAAGAAGCATTTCATTGACAGCATAGCTCCAGCCATTTCTAATCTGGAAGCTTTATTGAATGAGAACGATTTCCGTTATGAGTATTTGGTGAAGGTGCTTCGTGACGTCATTGACATGGATAGCTTCATCTTGGCAGATGGTACCCGTATTTGGCTCCGTGAACCGAAACCATTGACACAGTCTAAACCTTATTTCTCCAAGTTCGATAATAAGGGTCCGTTGAAGGTGCGTGTGTTCAGTTTCTCCTTCTGGAAGGGCATTCCAGAGGATGAAAGTGGAAACGGTGGTGGATATGTATTCGATGTCCGTTGTACGCATAACCCTGGTCGTTATCCAGAATATAAGAACCAGACGGGTTTGGATGCTCCAGTAAAGGAATTCCTGGAGAAGGATGGTGAAATAACAGTGTATCTCCGTAGTGTCTACAAGCTTGCTGATGCTCATGTGGAAAGATATATCAAACGAGGTTTCACTAGCTTGATGTTCAGTTTCGGTTGTACTGGAGGTCAGCATCGCAGTGTGTATGCTGCACAGCATCTGGCAGAGCACATCAACAAGAAATATGGGGTGGAGGTGGAACTCTTGCATCGTGAGCAGAAAATCAGTCAGCACTTCGACCCATTCAAGGTGAAGAAAACGGATGAGTTGCAGATGAACAGCAGGCAAATACCATTGAGTATAAGTGAAGAAGGACTATAATGAGAGCGATGATTTTTGCAGCAGGATTGGGTACGCGGCTGAAGCCACTGACCGATAGCATTCCTAAGGCGTTAGTGCCTGTGGGAGGGAAACCTTTGTTGCAGATTTTGATAGATAGACTCGTGGCTTCTGGATGTACGGAGGCTACCGTGAATGTGCATCACTTTTCGGAGAAGATTATCGACTATCTATATTACAATAAGCAACCCATCAAGATTAACATCAGTGATGAGAGTGGGGAATTGCTGGAAACAGGGGGAGGTATCCGTAAGGCTGCCCGGTTTTTTGCCGATGGAGAACCTTTCCTTATCCATAATGTAGATATCCTTCATAATCTGGATCTTGGGAAATTTTATGAGGAGAATGCCCGAAGAGGAGATGCCGTCCTTCTGGTTAGTGCAAGAAAGACACAAAGGTATTTCCTTTTCGATGATGAGAATAATCTGGTAGGGTGGACAAACTTGAAGACGGGAGAAGTAAAGTCTCCTTTTCCCAATCTGGATCCGAAACAATGCCGCATGTATGCCTTTGGAGGTATCCATATCTTTAATCCCCGTCTGTTTCAGGAGATGGACAAGTGGCCTGCCAAATTCTCCATCGTAGACTTTTACCAGAGTGTATGCGACAAATACATCATTAAAGGTTATCCTAAGGATGACCTTAAGCTGGTAGATGTAGGGAAACTGGAAACCTTGTCCGAAGCAGAGAACTTTCTTAAAAACAAATAATTACATCTTATGAAGAGACTCTTATACCTTGCACTTGTACTTTGCTGTGCAGTAGCCTGCAAACAGAAACCTGCTCCTGTGGTAGAACCAGCTAGTGAGGCACAGGACTCCCTAGTAGAAGAAATTGTGGCAGAACCGGATACTTTTGTCTATTTCCAGACCGAAGAAGATGTTCGTGCTTATCTCTGCAAGCATATCTATAAGAATGATGAGAATTTTGTCCTGGCTTTTAATGAGAATGCCAATGAAATAACCTATAACGAGATGCCCGTTTCCCACACTACTATCATTGAGGAGTTTAATGATACCATGGCTTTGGTCAAGAGCTCTGGCATGCTGGGAAATACCACCATACGTTTCACGGCATTACCCACTGGAAATGTGATAGAAGACTTGAATGACGGTATCCTGTACTGGGAACACAACAAATAATCATTCTATCTCCAGCTTCACCAGCTTTATAGATTTCGACAAATCATTGGGATTTGTACCTAAGACTCCCTCTGGTATCTCTTCATTATGCTCTTTAAATAGGTTGGTCCAGAACTCTGGCATATTACCATCCTTGTCCCTGAAATTCATGGGGTGAGCCTCAAAGATAGGCTTGCCTTCCGCATCGGTATAGCTTTCATATACCAGTTCACTGCAGTACAGGCTCCCATTGTCGGGGAGGTAGAGGAAATCATAGGGTTGCCCCATGAAACTTTTGGCATTCTCTATCACCTGTTCCGGATCTATCTCTCCCGAAATGACTCTATAGTAAGAGAGGGCTCCATCTCTTTCCTTGAACTCAGAGATAGGGGTTTCTGTGACCCCTTTCTTGGATGAGGCTTCCAATACGTAAATCCCGTCTTCTCTGCATTCAATGATTCCTACATGAGTGTAGCTGGAGAGGGAGTCGGATGTGGCAGAAGCTATGGCACCGTCGAATGCTGATGCACCCGCAGAGACGAAAACCAGGTCTGCTGTCTGCAGTCTGTCTTTCAGGGTTTCTGTACATGCCGAAATAAGTAATCCAATAAAGGATATCATAAAATACAGTTTGAATCTAGAATACATTATGATTAATCAGTAGCTTTTATGCAAAGGTAATAATTTTCAAACGATTCCTTGTTATCGCATACAGTTTTTTTGTATATTTGCCCCAGAATCTAATACAAACAACTTTAATTTATAACACATGAAAAAAATTCTAACTTTAGCTGCTGCAGCTTTCCTCATGGTAGGTGCAGTATCTGCTCAGGAGTTGAGCAATTTCAACTTCGGAGGTCGTGCTCAGGTGAAATCTCCTGAGATTAAGGGTGATTCAGTAACTTTCCGTCTGAATGCCAATTATGCCACAGTAGTGAACTTGTATGGAAACTGGCTCCCAGGCTTCACTGACGTGATTCCTATGAAAAAAGGTGCCGATGGTATTTGGGAAACTACCATTGCTCTTCCAGAGCCAGAAATCTACACTTATAATTTCATTGTTGATGGTGTGAGTGTAAATGACCCAGTGAACTTCATGGTACAGCGTGACGGTACTCGTTACCTGAACATGCTCATGGTGCCAGGAGAGCGTACTGCCAACTATAATGAGACTGCTCATCGTGGTACTGTAAGCTACAAGTGGTACGACAGTAATATCCTGGGAATCAACCGTCGTCTTACCGTATACACTCCTTACGGTTATGAAACCAGTGGAAAGAAGTATCCAGTTCTTTATCTGCTTCATGGTGCAGGTGGTGACGAGGAGGCTTGGTCTTCTATGGGACGTGCAGCACAGATTCTGGACAACCTGATAGAGCAGGGTAAGGCAGAACCTATGATTGTGGTTATGCCAAACGGTAATCCTAACCAGCAGGCTGCACAGACTATGGGTCTTCCTACTACTGAATTCAACTGGCGTGAACCTGCTAATGCAAATGCTTATGTAAGAAGCCTTTGCGAGGAAATCGTACCTTTCATCCAGAAGCAGTACCGTGTTATTGCTAAGCCAGAGAAACGTGCCATTGCAGGTCTTTCCATGGGTGGTGGACATACCATTGCAGCTTCACAGCTTTATCCTTCTATGTTCGATTACATCTGTCCACTTTCTATGGGTGCTAATCCTACCGAGGAAAGTATCAAGCAACTGCAGGGCTTGAAGAAAGATGGTTACAAACTTTACTGGTTGGCATGCGGTAACACCGACTTCCTCTTTGAGCGTGCTAAGGCTTTGGATCAGACTCTTACAGAGCAGGGCTTGAAGCATACCTTCTTCGTAAGTGAAGGTGGTCATACTTGGGCTAACTGGCGTTTGTATCTGAACACATTCGCTCCACTGCTTTTCAAGTAATCTGATTATATCTGATAGAAATCCCATGGAAGGCATGAAAACTTTCCATGGGATTTTTCTTATTTTATAGATACATGTGAGAATTTTATGGTACATTTGTCCAGGAAACACTAAATACTTATGGATGAAGTCAGAACTGTAGCCAAAAAAACCTCGTGGAAAAAAGTCTTGGAGGTTCTCATAGGGGGATTCGTTACTCTTATCCTGTATGGATTGGGAGAGGGTGCCTTTTATCTTTTCCCTAACAACGTGTGGCTTACATCTGCCTTGCTTTTTGCAGCAGCTCTGGTTTTGCTGGGGTGGTATGTGCTTTTCATTCAGATTTTTGAGCACCGTCCTGTCTTTGAGTTGAACTGGAAGAAAATGATTCCTCACACGGGGAAAGGGCTGGTCATCGGGTTCTGCTATTTTATAGCCCTGGTGGGGATGATGGCACTACTGGGTTGCTATGAGATTGATGCAGTGAAGTATAATGGTGGAAAACTGCTGGTTTTCTTTTTGTTGTACTTGCTGGTTGCGGTAGGAGAGGAAATCCTTTGTCGGGGTATTTTCTTCCGTTTGATAGATGAGGCCCGTGGGTTCAACGTGGCATTGATTTTTTCTGCTTTTCTCTTCGGATTCATGCACATGGGGAACGAAGGAGCTACCGTTTGGAGTTCCATAGCCATCTCCATCGAAGCGGGGCTTTTGCTGGCTATTTCCTACAAACTAGCTGGTACCCTCTGGCTCCCCATCGGAATACATTGGGCCTGGAATTTCACCCAAGGAACTGTCCTGGGATTTGCCGTTTCGGGGCATGGGGATATGTATTCCCTCATCATTCCCCGCATCAGTGGACCGGAAATCCTCACGGGAGGAAACTTCGGTGCCGAGGCTTCCATCTTGGCAGTGGTGCTGGGAGCTGCCCTCTCACTCTGGCTTTACCTGGAAATCAAGAAACAGCCGAAAAGGGTTCCAGAAGAGGAAACAGAACATTTGACACAACCTTAATTCCTTACTATAATGAAACATTCCTTACTTAAATGGACTTCCTTCCTGGCAGTTCTGTTCCTGTCTGCATCTTTCCTGCAGGCTCAGCCCCGGAAGTATCCCGCAAACTATAAGTCGCCCACTACTCCCGAAGGGCTCATCGTGGTGGCTTATGTCTCTGCTGGCAGTGAGGTCATGCCCGACCCGTTCGTCATGACGCACATCAATTATGCTTTCGGGCATGTAAACGAGACTTTCAATGGGGTGAACATCTCTAACCCCGACAGACTGAAGAAACTGGTGACCTTGAAACAGCAGAATCCCAATCTGAAGATTCAGCTTTCCATCGGAGGATGGGGGAGTGGCAGGTTCAGTGAAATGGCTGCCGACCCGAAGCTCCGGAAGGCTTTTGCTAAAGATTGTGGACGAATCGTGAAAGAGTTTGGCATCGATGGTATAGACATCGACTGGGAGTACCCTACCAATGGTGGTGCGGGAATCTCAGAATCTGCTGCAGATACCTACAACTACACCATACTTATGAAGGACATCCGTAAGGCTATCGGGAAGAAGGCTCTGCTCACCTTGGCTTCTTCCAGCAGTGCACGGTACATAGATTTCCCCAGCATTCTGCCGTACATCAGTTTTGTGAATGTGATGAGCTACGATATGGGCACTCCCCCTATGGGATGGCACAATGCCCTCTACCCATCGGAGCAGTCCCGACGGAACAGTTGCCAGCAAGCCATCGACAGGCACATCAAGGTAGGTATTCCTATCACCATGATAACCATGGGGTTACCGTTCTACGGACGCGGTGCCAGAGGTTATCAGGACTACATGGATTGGAAAGTTTATGTGGACTGGAAGAAGACGGGAAAGCTAGCATCCGACGGTCTTACCGAAGGATGGGACGATGTGGCTAAGGTTCCTTACCTGAACGGAAAAGACGGTCGTCCGGCCTACACCTTCGAGAATGAGAAATCCCTGAAACTGAAGTGTGATTATATCAAAGAACGGAAGTTGCTGGGTGGCATGTACTGGGAGTACACTTGCGATGACGAGCAAGGTACCCTGCGCAACCTGGTTCGGGATGAGCTGCTAAAATAAAACCCTTCCATCACTAGAGGAAAAGTATTTTTCTACTGGAATAAACTTGTTTTTTAACTGTAATTTGTTTAAATTTGCATACGGATTTAATAAAATACGTATGCAAATTTTATTATCTCCGTATGTGAATTTTAATAAATACGTATGCGTATTTTAATAAAATATAGGTTCTAGAAAGTTTTTACCTAGTGGAAAGCTATTTTTCAGTAGGTTAGGAAAGGATTTTAATACAACAAAGCAAGATGAGCAGTATAAAGTTTACGTTGCCCTATGTACTTCAGGAGATGAACAATATCCATGAAGAGAAGGAAAAGACAGAGTTGAAACCTCGTGTCAAGGTTTATGACACGTTGAATACAGAAAGTGTAGCTCGGAAGGCTGTTCTGCACCGTAGGTGCAACGGTTCAGCAGCCGCTACAAAAGCCGTGATAGACGACTTCTTCCAGGAAGTGAAGGAGCAGTTGGCTGCCGGAAATACGGTGAAGCTAGATGGCATAGGCACCTTTTCACTCTCCTTGAGCGACCGGAAAAGAGAGGCTCGCAGGGATGAGGACGGGAATGCCCTTTCCAAGCCAAATGCCGTGAGCATCTATGTGAGTGGCATCAATTTCAACCCAGACAAATCCTTCCTTAAGGAGGTGGATTCCATGGCAGAACCGGAGCGTGTAGGAACAACCCTTCAGCAGAAATCTCCATTTTCAGCTAATGAACGTCTGCAGAAACTAAGGAAATATTTGGAGCAGTACGGTTACATCAAAGTGGCTGTCTATGCGGTTCTGGTGGGACTGGGAAGGAGCAAAGCCACCAAGGAACTGAACGATTTCTGCCAGGATCCGGAAAGTGGCATCACCTGGGAAGGAAAGCGTTCCACCAAGCAGTATATACTGAAAAAATAATGCTTTTACTTGAGAATAATGGTATGCAAATTTAATACGCTGTAATCCAATAGGATAGTTTCATTATGAAATGTCCGGAAAGAAAGTTTAACACGGTCATTGTAAGATAATCAGTAGTTTTTTGTATCTTTACATACTATTAAATCGGAATTTAGGAATGGATATAGTGACAGAAAGACTGATATTAAGAGCTTGGCGT
>AUXO018343923.1_pt1 | contig 21644 bp, 36 predicted proteins | sample 768731 | NCBI WGS metagenome assembly AUXO01 (sample SAMN02715735, study PRJNA202380) | gut metagenome | biome: sheep rumen | host: Ovis aries | place: New Zealand: Palmerston North
GGAGAAACTGAAAAAGCAAAAACTCCTATTGCTGTCGCAGGAAGAGTACTAGTGTATCCAGGAGAAGATAGAAATAAATATTAGCCAGGTGATTGTGTATGTGCTGGACCTGATGGTAAAGTATATATTATGACAAGAGAAGAAATAAGAGAATGGCCCGATCGCATTGTTGGAACTGTTAGTTGTGTGCCGACTTATGATGAATGGGGCGGCGGAGAAAATGCTGATAGACCATCTGTAAAAGTAAATGGGAGAATTTGGATTAAAGTAAGATAAAGAGAGAATATTATTATAATATTCTCTCTTTTTTTTATGCCGTTTTCGCGTTTAATCCGGACGGCATTTACTAGACTTTTCCGGCCGGATGAACCTGGTTCGCGCATCCTCTCAAAAAATTTCCAAATGAATTTTTTATTCTTAGACTCGATGAGCACAGTGGTGAAAGGCGCAATCAAAATAATTTTTAAAAAATCAAGACTTTTTTATTATAGGGCAATTATAATTAATTTATCCAAATGAACTTCTAAAATTATTTAGAACAATGTGAGAAAAAGGAGAGGATTGAAATTTATGAATACAGAAATTACTGAAAATTTATTTCAATCAATTGATACAATTATTTCAGCTCGAATTGCTAATTTATCATATGATAAAACAATAGAGTGTGAAGTAGTAGGCTTTGAAGGTGAATACTTTAAAGTACAATATCAAGCCGCAATATTTAAAGCATCCTCTTTAGTTAAAAATTTATCTGTAGGAGATATTGTTTATGTAACAGTACCACAAGGAGATTTTAAATAGGATAAAATAATTATTGCTAAAAAAATAAAAAGTGATATAAATGTTGTAAAAACATTGCCTTTCTTATCTTTTGTAAAAAGTGCCAATTTATTTGGTACAAATCAAAGCACAAGAGAATATTCTATTGCTGTAAATAGCGGCACTTCTGCGATGAGTACAAACCATTTTGTTTTTACAACTTTTTTTGGATAGGATGTTATTGCTGGTTATACGCGTTTAGGTATTAAAGCTACAGTTAATTCAGAAATTACAACAAATCTTATTTCTGGTGATTATGGAATTAAAGTAACTATTTATGGCTATAATCAAAATACTACTCATTTACCAGCAGCAGATGCATTAGAACTTGCCAGACGTAATTATACAAAATTTGAATATTATCTTAAAAAAGAAGATATGATTAGTACAAATGTATATAATACTCATGGGTATTAGAATCAAGAAAAAGTAATTGATATTTCAAATTTAGTTATTGATTCTATTACTGTTGACTTATGGCAAGATAATAATTTTAGAGATGCTTATGATAATTTAATTGAAAGTTAGCGTATTTATTTTAGCAATTTATAGCTTTATTTAGGATATGATCTTTCAGAATTTGAAACAAATAATACAAGATTATTTATATATACTTATGATGGATTATTATATAATAGTTCAAATGTGAAATATTATACTAAAGAGATCTATTCTCGCATTATTACAAAAACTGTTGATAATTTTTATACAGATTCTTCAAATTTATATGGATCAAAATGGAATTATTTTTGGGAATATTATGATCCATCTAGTACAAGTACTTCTATGTTAAGTTTAAAAAAAGGATATGAATTAATTCCTTTTAATGCTAATACAACTTATAGATAGCTCACAGGATCTCTTGCCAGACAGCTATCTACTAGTAACACTCAAACAAGAAATGGTTTTGTTTTTATATTAAGAAATCCTGCCGCATTAGAAAAACATAATTATATTTCTAATGAATTAATCTTTAAAAATGAAGCTTATAACGGCTCTGGGGAAGAAGAGGCTGATGAAAGTACATTAAGTTCTTATTTTACTATTGATAATAATGGATATGTTTATTTGGGTAGTTCAGCATCTAATAATGCTAAACCATTAACAATTGAAAATATTATTTTAAAAGGAGAACTGACTGTTCTAGGCGATGATTTACTTTTTACTACTGAAGATGGAAGAACAGTTTTACTAAAGCTTGATAAAAATGGAAAAGGTGAATTTTTAGGAACAGCTACATCAGCATAGAATTTTGATCTTAATACAGGACTTATTTTGAAAAATTTTAGAGCAATAGCACAAGCAATAAATAATCATACAAATTATACTATAGTTACAACATGAGGAGATGAAGGAGAAAAATGGCAAAATTATATCCACCAGTAATAGATGGAGTATTACCAGCATTTTATTTAACATATGATGCGGCAAGTGGTACAGTATTAAAAGGCGGTACTATAATAATTCCATTTATGATGAATGTTACTATGAGTGAGTCATAGGTGAAAGGTTTTTCATTGCGTTTAAGAACTGCTTCATCTGGCTCTTATGTACTGCCTCCTATTTATTCTAATACTTATAGTATTAGTAATAAAGAAGTTACTTTTGAATTAAATGCTAAACAAGCTTCTTTATTAACAGAAGGTTAGTATTATAAAATACAAATTGCTTACTGCGGCAAACAAGTAATTGATGAAGCAGGTAATGTATCCGGCACTGATATAGGATATTATTCTACTGTTGGTGTTGCGAAATGTGTGTCAAAGCCAAAAGTAACTATTAGAGGATTAGATTATGAAAACATTAATGCTTTTAATAATGAAATGTTTGGCTTATATGATTTAAGCGCATGTAAAGATTAGACTGAAAAAGTTTATTCTTATGAATTTAAAGTTTATGATGAAGAAGATAAAGTTTTTTTCACTACTGGTGAAAAATTACATTAGGCTTATTATGATACAGATTACACTCAATCTATTGATAGAGTAGTTTTAAATGATTTTGCTTCTACTGATACTATTTATTCAATTGAATATAATGTAACAACTATCAATGGATTAAAATTAGCAAGTCCAAAATATAGAGTTTCAAGTTAGTTTTTAGTATCCCCAAATGCTGATATAAAAATTGTTCCTGAATCAGATGAAATAAATGGAACTATTACTGTTCATTTCGAAGGAGATACGGATCGGGCAAGAAGTTATTATTATATTTTAGACACTGATACACTTAATAGTTTAGAATTAACTGAAACTAATGAACCATTAAAAGATTCGGCAGGACATACTTTAGTTTATTGTGCTAAAGATTAGATTGAAGATATTAAAAAAAGTGATCGATTAGGATATTTAAAAAATCATACTATTTATAAGCATTTTGATCCTACAAGTGGCTTTTGGTTTTATGTATTTAAACCAAATCATTTATCAGGGATGACACCTATAGATGGTACTTATTATTGGAGTGATGATTTAGAAGGATATGAACCAACAGAATCATATCTATCTATTTTAGAATCATATACTCCAGTTATAGCCGGTAAAAATATTATGAAACAAATGACTTATGATTATATTGATAATAATTTTATTAATATAGCAAATGAATTTGTTATAGATAGTGATGAACGAGAAAAGAAATATTATGGAAGTTATTTATTATCTCGTGCTAGTGATGCTGATAATTATACTACTTGGTTTAATGTTGCTCGTTTTAGATTAGATGATCAAGTACCATCTGATTATTCAATTAAAGATGTAACAATTGAACATGGCCGCAAATATAAATATGCTTTATAGCAATATAATATTTGGGGATTATATTCTGCTCGTATTATATCAGATATATATGAAGCAAAATTTGAAGATGCTTTTTTATTTGATGGAGAGAAAAGTTTAAGAATTAGATATAATCCATCAGTTGATAGTTTTAAAACAACAATACTAGAATAGAAGACTGATACAATCGGTGGTAAGTATCCTTTTATTACTCGCAATGGTGCTACTTATTATAAAGAATTTCCTTTAGGAGGATTATTAGCTTAGGAAATTGATGAGCCAAATTATTTTGTAGATGATGGAAAAGTAGAGTGGCATCGTCATGCGACTACTGACAATCCTGAATCAATTCCTGAAGATGCTTATAGAGATTATCATATGTTTAGCGATAGTAATATTGCATTAGAACGTAATTTTAAATTAAAAGTATTAGAATGGTTAAATAATGGGAAACCAAAATTATTTAAATCTCCATATGAAGGAAATTATATAGTTCGTTTAATGAATGTCTCATTAACTCCTGTCAAAGAATTGGGAAGAATGTTACATTCGTTTACTAGTACTGCTTATGAAATTGCAGAATGTACTTATGATAATCTTGTAGCTTATGGTTTTATTGATGTAGCCATTCCTTCAGATTTAATAGGTCTTTGGAGTAGTTATGATCTAAGTGATGATAAATATAAAAATGATGATGGAGAAATTATTATTACTTTAGAAAATGGTATTCAAACTTTCACAGTATAGGATATGATGCCAGGAGATATAATATATCTTACATTTTCTGATTAGGATGAAGAACTACCTATTATGATTGGTATTACTGGTAGTTATACTTATGAAAGTAATAAGAAGAATTTAGTAAAAATTCGTATTCCAACAGCTGATTTAGACCATAAAATTTTGGGTATAATTAATTGTTTTTATGATGGTATGCGCATTACTAATTTTGATTCAATTATTAGTATGCAATTAAAAACAATGATTAGCCAATAGTATGTAGGAGTAAGCCCATGGATGGTTGGTCTAAAAAATTATGATTGGAGTAAAACCAATGGCGAATTAATAAAAGATGGTATTTTACCAGAACGATATTATGAATTATAGAATTATGATTTTAGGACATATTTAAATTCTACTGTAGAAAGACATACTAATACTACTGCGGGTGGAAAAACAACTACTGTTTATTTACCTATTGATAACAAATTTGCTATGTTAAGCAGATCTTTTGATCCTGGAGAATTGTTAGATCGTATAAATTTATCAATTAATAAAGGTTCTGCATTTAAAACTGAATTAGTAAATATGGAAATGATTCGATTTAGATTGCGGCCTTTAATTCCAGTTTATACGCATCAACGAATCTCTAGTTCAGCTAATTAGTATATTCCTGGTGAATTTAGTAGTTTATTAAATGAAAAGCCAAAAGGTACAAATAGCGTTACTTTTATGGTATCTACATCTCCATATGGATATCCTCATCCAATGGAAGAATTAGCTGAATATGAAATGATTGATCCTACATGTATTTATGAGGTATTTGAATATTCATCTACATTAAATGATTGGACACATGTAGCTGGCGTAAGCCATCCTTTCTATGACCCATATTATCGCACATGGTTAGTAGAAGATTATGATCCTACTGTTAAAATGAATTATCATTGGGTTCCTGTTGCTTATTTAGAAAAAGATAGCAATGGTAATCTTACTGAAGCAGCGCAATATTTATATCAACAAAATTTAATTAATCAAGAAAAGAAAAAAATGAAAGAAAATAATGAATATATTAATTCGGCAGTTAATGAAGAAGAAATGTATGATGTTGAATTACAAATTAGTCATACTGATGACAATGGCAATCATTATTACTATGAAGCAAATAAATAGATTTATGTTATTGAAAATAATAAATATGATCTATATGAAAAAATAGGAGATAAATATTTTGCTATTGGAACATTTGCTGTTTTACCTAATAAAGTATATTGGGTTAAATAGTATGATGTCAATTTAAATATGAGTACTGAAAAAGTTATTCAATATGATAATATTGGTTTAATGAATTCATATCACATTGGAAATGGTGTAACAGCTGAATTAACTTTTCAATTAAGGATTATAGATTATTATACTGAAATTTTTAATGATGATGTACGAGAAGCTAAAGAAGAATATATAAATGCAAAGTCTTTCTATACGCAATTAATGAAATTATATAACAATGTTGCAAAAGCAGACTTAAATAGAAAAACAAATCATGCTTTTAAAGAATTATATTATCGTATGTTATTTGGTAATAATGTCTTTTTAGAAAATGAAGATATTCAAATGATTCAAAATGTATTAAATGCAGCTGGTTAGAAAAAAGAATTAAAATTAATGTCCTTATATAATGTTACTCGTATTAATACTGGTCTTAATACAGATGCTTTAAATTTATTAGTAGATTTTAAAAATAATCATAATAATTTAGTTGATGAAGATGGAATTCCTATTCCATTAATGGATGAATTTTCTCATGCAAAAGTATTATATTATTATGAAACTACAGATACTAGAGTTATTGATACTTATTATGTTGTCGATGATAGAGATATTATTTTTGATAGGGCCCATGGTGATACTGATACTATATATCGTTATAAATACTATGGAGATGGAAAAGAATATTTTTATGCTGTAAATGCTGAATATTATATTAATGAATATATGCACGCAAATCCTTTAGCTGTAGAATCTGATTTAATTGTTCTTTATGATGTATTACATCATACTTTTAATGTATAGACTAAAAGTTCTGTGATTTCTACTGGTAGTGAATTATATAAATTAACTATAGTAGATATTCCTACAACTACTAATGCTTTAGCTTTATTAAATGAAGATGAATGTGCAGCATTAAAATTAGATGAATTTTATTTAAATATGGAATTAGTGACTGATAATAATAAAGCTCTTTATGAAGAAGAAGAAATTAATACTATTATTAAAAAAGAAAGTTTTGAAGGAGCTTCTAATAAATTAAATGCAATTGCTTTTGAAATTTCAAAGATTGAGAATGATATAGCAAATCGACAAAATTTATTAACTAATGCTATTTTAAATTATGCTACTTCTTATTTAAAGATGATTGAATCAGTTAATGCATTTAATACTAGAGTAAAATAGTAGTGGTGTGCTGCAGTTTTAGTAGAATTATTAAATAAAAATTCACTTACTAAAGAATAGTTATTAGCATTATGTTAGTCAGGTATGGCTGATGCCGATAATAGTAGTAGTACTTTATCGACTAAAGAAGAACGATTAAATAAAATGTTATTAGTAGCTAATAATTTATATGAAAGTATAGCAGGTAATTTACCAACAGTACAAGTTTATTTAAAAATGAAAAGTGATACTATTGAAGAAAATGATTAGACATTAGATAATTATTTAGAAGAACAAATGGCTGTATTACGTGGTCAAGTGGTTTTAGAATTTTTATCATTTAGAGATGCTTTAGCTGAACTTTATAATATTATTAATACTTTTACTGCTGGTGATGTAACTGTGGAACGATATACTGAAGTAAAGCAGGAATTTGAAAATTATGTATTAAAATATAATAAATTACGAGAAGAATTTATGAATGGTTTAAATTTAAAAGCAGAATATCAAAATATTAACAATTTTTTAGAATATTATTATAGATTATATTCAGAATTATTAATTCAAGAAAGATCTAATTATGCTATTGATAACACATATTTTAATTTAACTAATTTGGCTCAAATTAGTAATTATCAAAATGATATTGATCGTATTATTGACTATATTGATAGACCTCTTTTAAATAACTCTGATAAAGATTTACCATAGTTATAGGGAATTAATTGGGATGTAGGAGATACAATTCGAAATAGATATTCTGAAAATTAGAATTTTTTTGATCCATTAAAGTCAACTGCTACATACAATTTCTTTAAAGGATAGATTAATAGTATGTCTGAAAGTGATAAAAAATTATTAGCTGAATCTTCTTATAAAAATTTAAATACTTATTTTTATAGATCAAGTCTTTCTACTTTTTCTTCTACAGAATAGGAAAATATTATACCATATTTTATATTTAATCCAATGAGTAGTAAATTTAAAGATCCTGATCGAACTTTCTCTCAAGCTAATAATGCTTTATATTTTATTAATGAATTAAACACTGAGCAATAGACTGAAGTTTTAACAACTTATAAAGATTTAATGTCTACAATGTATGATATGTTAAATAAAGCTAATAATGCAATAAGTTTACCTTAGTATTTAAGAAATAATTATTTACAAGCAACTTCTTTAGAGGATTTAAGATCTACTAGATCACAATTATTTAGTACTAATCCAGATGAAGGTTATGGAGATATAGGAGCAGTTTATGAATTAATTACTATAGCTAAATCATATTTAGGAAATAGCTTTATGTTACCAAAATTTAATTGTGCTACAACTGCTGTTAATTTTGCTCCTAATTATATGAATACTCCAAAATATTGGTATAAACCAGAAAAGATTATTGATATTCCTTTAATAGATATTGTATATTTAGATCCTTTAACATTACAACAAATTACTTCAGTAGAAGGTAGTAGTAGTCAATCTGCGACTGTTTCAGAAAAAGGTATTTATTGGGAGTATTTAAATCTTTATTATAATAAAAAAATTAATGAATTAACAGATTTATTAAATCAAGCTTTAGTTCTATAGCGTTTATATTAGAAACAAGTTGATGTATATCAAGAAAAATATGAAACTTATTCTGAAGACTATGAAATAAATTAGCAAGTTTATTCTAGTTATTTTGGAACAGAAGCTTTTAATTATTACAATATGTTAAATAGTGAAGAATTAACAAATGCTGAAAAATTAGCTGCTGTAAGACGATATAAAAATACTGTACAAGAAGCTTGGTGGGCTTTTCTTAATCTTCTTGATGCAAGATATTCTGAAGAGAAAGAAAGGGGTATGTACGTATGAATCCTTTATTAGATAGAACTTTTATTGAATTATTAGATAAAAATAATCAAAGAGAAGTATATGCTAAAATTATTTGTCTTAATATGGATGAATTACCAGTAGAGGAAATTAGTGGAAAAGTATCGCAGGGGACCCTTAGTATTGATGGGTCTTCTGCGATACGCAGAACTTGCTCTTTAACTATTATTTCTAATAGAGTTAATATTAATGAATATTATTGGAGTTTTACTACTAAATTTAAATTATATATTGGATTGCGTATTCCAGATAATATTAGAAATGCTTATGCTGAAACTGTTGTTCCTAGAAAAGATGAAAAAACTGAGGGAATGTTTTTAAATGGAGATTTAGTATATCCATATGAATCTTATCCAGATATAGTTTGGTTCCCATAGGGAATATTTTTAATTACAGATTTTAAACTACAAATTAACGCAAATGGAACAGATAATATTTATATTACTGGAAAAGATAAAATGGCTTTATTAAATGGAGAAATTGGAGGGACATTTCCTCATAGTACAGATTTAAAATATCAAAGTGAATTTGAATATGATGATGTTACTGGTATTCCAATTACTGAAAATAAAGTTGAATTAACAATTGAAGAAATTGTTAGAGAAATGATTCATAAATATGCTAATGAACCATTACATAATATAATTATTAAAGACTTAACTGATGGTCGAGTGTTATTAGATTATAAAGGAGATAATGATATTTATCTCTTAAAAAATGTTTAGAATGGTTTATTTGAATCAGTATTGTTTGATGGCAATGTAATCCGATATGATATGTATGGAAATAAAGTTGTTATTAAAGATATCCCAACAGCTTAGTTAGATACTTTAAGTAGTAATCTTATAGCAAATCGCGCTTTAAAAATAAAAGCATCTAATAATTCATTGGATAAGACTTATTATACTGTTGTTAAATGTTCTTATGGTAATGCTGTTGGTTATAGATTAACAAAATTATATTATAATGAAGAAAATTTAATAGCAGAAGAAGGAAAAACAATTACTTATGTTTTAGATAAGATTTTAGATATGTTAACAGATTATGAATATTTTTATGATTTAGAAGGAAGATTTGTTTTTTAGAAAAAATTAACATATGTTAATACCTCTTGGAATAGTCTTAAACATGCTGATGGAGAAAGCAATTATACTAATATTGCTCATAGTAATTTAACTTATGATCTTAATACTAATTTAGGATTAACTGAAAGTTAGTTATAGGATATGACATATTCAGAATCTATTAAATTAATTTCATAGGTGCAGTATAGTTTTATTGGTGGAACAACTACTACTGCTTTTAATAATACTCCTAATATATCTAATATTAAAAATGATTATGCTATATGGGGAAAATATAGAAATAATCGTACTGGCAAAGATAATCAATTTCATTTACGATGTGCCATTGATGAAAAACCAGAAAAATATGTTGCTTTTGATGGAACTGTTTATACAACTGAAGATTGGGATTGGAGAGAATTAATTTATCAAATGGCATTAGATTATTTAGATCATAATCATGATGATGATTTTGAAGTAGTTCTCTATCGTAATAATCCAGATTATAAATTTGGAAGAACAGGGTATGAACAATATTATGAAGATTTAGTAGGATTTTGGCGTTATTTATATAATCCATTTGAACCAACAGAAGAAGGATATGATAAACATCAATTTACTTCTTTAGCAGAGGCGATTGATGCCTATAATAAAACTTATATCATAAATAATGATGAAGATACAAAATATTGGAATAGAAATGTATTTGAAAATCCTGCTGTATTAAAATTTTGGTTTGATTTTATAGATGGAAAAGGAAGCGTTCTTGATAAATATTCTGTGAAGGCTATTGGAGATAGGACAAAAGTAGTTAATAACGACGATATAAAAGCTATATACTATGGAGAGGTTCCTAATTTAATTTATATAACTCAAGAAGATTATGATGAATTAATAGAAACAAATACTTTAAATGATGGTTTTACTTATGTTATTTTACCAGAAAATTTAACGGAATATTTTGAAAAAAGTCCTAAGAAAAAGACTGCGCAAGAAGAATTAGATACATTAATGTATAATTATGCATATTGTAATGAATCTATTTCTATTACTACTATTCCTATTTATCATTTAGAACCAAATGTAAGAATTAGTGTTTTTGATGAAAAAAGTAAAATTAATGGTGAATATATTATAAATAAAATTTCTGTACCATTAAATTATAATGGTACTATGAGTATTTAGGCAACTAGAGCTCCTATTAGAATTTATTAAAAGGGAGGTAAAGGAGAATGGCAATTAAAAAAGTTACTCAACTTAGATTTTTTGGTGATAATAATTCTTATTTAAATACATCTGATAAAAATGCTATTTATCATTAGATGGATGAAAATTAGCCAAATAGTTTATCATCAGTTGATTTAAGTTCTGGAGATGCTTTTCTTGATTATACGCCTATTATACAATTAGGTATTTAGGCATTGCCAGGTACTAAATTTAATTTAAATGCTAATTTAGATCCAATTATAATTGGACAAAGTGGTATGTATGAATTAGATTTAACAAATAGTTCAGCTATTTTAACCTCTTTAACTTTTGAGAAAGATTCACTTGATTAGATTGATAAAAATCCAGATGGATATTTAATTATTGATATTGTATATAAGGAGGACTGAGAAGTATGGCATCTTTTTATGGTAATATGAAAAATAATTCTCGTGCTTCTTTTATCTTTGATAAAATTTATCCAACAAGAAAAGCGATGGAAGATGCATTAATTGCAAAAGATGCGGAAGGAGCTATTGCTGGTGATGGTATTTTTATTAACAGATATGTATTAATTGATTATCATTATTCTTTAGCTGATTAGGTAATTAATGCTAATACAATTGATGAATATTATACAAAAGTAGATAATAGCTTAGTAACTATTGAAAATTTTAAAATATATTATATAAGAGCAGTTAATAATAACGTTACTTCTTATGAACATCCAACTTCTTTTTCTAATAGCAATACTTATTATTAGAAAAAAGTTTTTATTGATAGATATAAACCAGATGATCAAATTAAAAATGGAGAATTAGAACAAACAACTAGTGCTTTAATAGAAACTGATCTATACTATTAGCATAAATTAACAGATTGGCAAAATTATAGGGCTTCTTATGATTCAACTGTTTGGATGAAAATTTATGCTGATAACCAAGAGCGTTATATTATGGTAGCTGAACTAGATACGAAAGCACCTATTTTAGAATTTATAGATGATGCTCCTAGTTGTTACAATGGAAGCGGGCATTTTGATATGCGCGCGAGCACTGATTTAAATTATATTTATTATCTTCCTAAAAATTGGGATTTAATAGTAAATCAATATTCTCCAGAATATACTTATAATAATAACACAAATGAATATTATTATTATTAGTAGGATAAAAATACAAATGATGTATGGTATGAGCAATATATCCCTACAACAGACACTAAAGTACAAGCTAATAAAAATTATTTTATAATTAATTTTACAAAAGTTGATAATACAGTTGGAAAATTTATAAGTAATTTAAATTATTATATTCTTGTAGATAATAAATATGTAAGAACTACAGATACTATTGGTCAAGAAAATACTGATTATTATATTATGAATTAGCCTGTTTTAGTAAATGGACTAACAGTAGGAGCTAATATTAATAATGATAGTAATTATTATGAATTAAATAATAAGGAAAAAACTTTTAATGATCAAGTTGAATATCCATATTTTAATTTAAAAGGATTTGATCAACGTGTAAGTACTCATGTAAGCGAACAAGGACAAGGTATTTATTTTAATAAAGTTGAATCTACTTAGACTTATCCATAGCATGTTTTTAAACATGCTGGAGGTTTAACAATAAATACATATTTACCAAATAAATATTTCACTTATATTGGACCTAAACAAAAGGTTCCTGAAAATGCTATTTATAATAGAGATTATGCTTATTATATTGGAGCAAGTTCAAATCCAACAAGTTATGAATATATTCAATTAATTATTTTAGATGATGGAACTTATAAGCCAGGTAAACCTTTAGAAACTAATCAATCTTATTATTATGATAATGATTTATCTAATAAAAATTATTTTATTAAAAGTACTAAATGGGCAAAAAATACTGCTTATTATGAAATTACTCAAGCTGTTGATAGTGATGGTAATAAATTAGTTGGACATGAAGATGATACTTATCGTTTAGATGTTTATTTGCCATAGATTGGTAATACTGTCGCAAGTATATATGATATATTATATGGCGCTCCAAAAATAGAATCAAATAAAACAGATGGGTATAATAATTTAATTGGATATTGTTCATAGGAACAATGGCAAACTTATAATTGTATAGGTTATTGTAGTATAGAAGATAAAGCAAATTATACATCAAATGCTGCTGGTAACTATGGAATTGCCGCAGATGATAAATTTGATCTTACTAATGATTAGCTTAATAATTTACGAAAAGAGCCTGTACCAACTTATACAAAAGTTGATAATAATATAATTAATGATAATAATTATTGGAAATATTATATAAAAACTATTTCCAATGGATAGGAAATTTATAAACCAGCTACTCATACTCCATAGAGTAATGAGGAAGAGTATTTTGAAAAAGGTGGATATATTATTCCAGTATATTTAATGGATGGATCTGGAGACTATTGGTCAGATAATAGAATTTTTTCTTTAACTGATGATTAGTTTAATGAATTATCTCCTGAGATTTATCTTGGATTATATGATATTCCAGTTTATTTAAAAGAAGGATCAAATGTTCGTCCTTATGATTTAGACAAGTTGAAATCAACATTAGCCCCTCCATATGATAATTTAGAAAATGAAGATGATATTTCTCTTGGTTGGACATTAACATTATTAAAGAGATATTTATCTGAATTAAGATATTTAGCTAATGGCAAAACTGGAGACGAAGAGCATGGAATTGGTCTTTAGTCAGATTGGGTATTAGATAATGAGGAAAGTTTTGGATATATTCATCATCGGCCAAATATTATTACTAATTATACCCCAACTACTGATTTATATGCTTTACCAAATAAAGCATACTATAAAGAATTAGTTAAAAATGGAGAAGTTATCTATGAACCATTATCAGATTATTATAAATAGTTAACTTCAACTGATTATATTAATGCAATTCAAGCTCCATTGCTTTTTACTAATAATTTATATTATTATAATTAGCGCACAATTTATCAAAAAATTAATAGTTCAAATATGACAGAAGTAGCTGATAATTATGGAATTTAGAAAAAACCTATTATGAAAATTTCTTAGGTAAATAATGTAGATGCTTCTAATTATTTGAATTATTATATTCAAGAGACAGATGATGTATATATTGCTCCAACTGTTTATAATATAAATTTACATTTTTATGATTTTCAACCTTTATCTATTTCTGATTATGCTAATTGGTATTATCAAGATTAGGAAGATTATATTTTATTAATTACAGATGATAATGCAGATAGCGTAATTGGAAACATTTACGTACAAGATACTAATGGTACTTATACATTTATTAATGATAATAATAAATATAGGTTGTTTAATAATAATGATTTAATAGGATATTATTGTGATTTTGATGATAATGATAGTACTCCATAGACATAGATTTCTGCTGAAAATGTAGACAATGTTGGAAATCGTAAAGTATATCGTTTTGTCAATGGCGCTTATATTGAATATAAATATGAGGGTTGCTATTATATTCAAAATACAATTGTTTATAATCCTATTACAGCAGATAATTATGATACTACTAGAAAAATTTATAAAAAAGATGGAAATGAATATACTTATTTAACTCCAAGTGATTTTATAAATTATTATTATTAGACAGATTAGGATATATATACTCAATTATCTAATGATAATTATATTCGAGATAGAGCTAAATATAAAAAAGTTAATGATAATTATAGCTTATTAACATTAGAAGATTTTACTGGAAAAAGTAATAAATATTATATTTATGATTCTACTCGCTTAATATATGAAGAAATTACTACAGATAATTGGAATACTTTTGATATAAATTCTGATATTTATACTTATCAACAAGCAACTATACATACTGGAGATTCATTATTGAATATAGGATATACTGTTTATGAATTACCAAGAAGTTATAGTAATGGATTACATGCTAATAAACCATAGTATATATAGTGTAGTAATTATAGTATTTATGATCCTAATGCTAAATATTATATTTGGGATGGAGCTTAGTTCACTTCAGCTTCTTATGTAGAAAACGAATATTATCTTGATACTGATAATATTCCTATTAATCATAGTATTAGTGGTGGAGTTTCTTATTAGTATGAATACACTGTTATTGTTGATGCTAATAATAATATTACAGACCGTATATATTAGTGCTATGCTGGTACTAGTCAAGATAGTATTGCTTTATATCATAATAATAAAAAAGAAGATAATACTTGGTATAAAGAAAGTGTAAATCTTTTTAATATTCATATTACGAATAATAATGAAAATACAGATGCTCAAAATATTTATACTGATATTGTAGGTATAACAGAGTTGGCTAGAGCTGATGTTTTAACATTATTAAATAATACTTTAATAAACAACTATGGCGCAACATATGAGATTATTTCAACTCATTAGAATTGGCCTACTGAAAATACTGAAGATTCTGATATAGGATTTTATTATGCTCGTTAGGGTGTAGATTATCATAATTTTGATTTAGATGAATTACATTTTTATGCTAACCCTAATAGATATTATACTTTAGAACAAGTTCCAGTAGAACAAGAAGATTATGAAATTCATAATATTTGGAATTCAGTTTTGGTTAATGTATTGCGTGAGCCATAATTGATTAATTATATTTTTTAAAAAATAAAAATAGAAAGGAGATTATTATGGCACTTCCTAATTATGTAAAATTTTAGCGCGGTACTTTAGTCGCATATAATAGATTGAGTCAAAAGGATGAGAATACTTTATATTTTATCTATGACGCTGAAGATGAAACTAAAGGTACTTTGTATTTAGGAGCAAGATTAATTGGTAGTGTTGGAGGCTCAGGAGGAGTTAATAATCTTTCTGAGCTTTCTGATGTTTTAGTTTCAGAAGCACGTACTGGAGATTTTTTAGTATTAAATTCTGAAGGAAAATGGACTTCTACTTCTGCTAGTGGTGTAGCTGAAGCAATATTATCAGCAGGCGGGCAATTTATTGAAATAGATGAAAATGAATTTACTCTTAATCCTGTTAATGGTAATAAATTAGAATTAAAAGGATATTCTACTGCAGCTACTGGATTAGTACCAACCAAAGGTAGTACTGGAATCGCATGGGTCAGTCTTCCTCCTGATTTATCCAGTCGAGTTGGAAATTTAGAAACTAGTTTAAATGCTTCTACAACAGCTATTTCTCAAATACAAACAGAACTTGCTGCTGTAGATGGAAAAATTACTAGTGCTATTGCTTCTGCTAATCATTTAAGTTATCAAATAGTAAATGATTTATCTGCTGCAACTGCCGAAAATGTTATTTATCTTTATGATAATGGATCAGTTGAGGTAAATAATCATTATGAAGAATACTTATTAACAAATGGAAGTTTAGAACGAATTGGTTCAACAGCTATTGATCTTTCTCAATATGCTACTGTAACTGCAGTTTCTGCTCTTGATACTCGTGTAGGAAATTTAGAAACTACAGTTGGTTCTTTAACTACTGCTGTAAGTACTATTCAAACCAATATGGGTAATTTTGTACTTACATCTACTTTTAATGCTGTCATTGGTGATTTAAGTAGTGTAAATGGTACATTAAATAATCTGAATGCTGATGATAGTATCGCAGATACTCTTATTGATATTTATGATAGACTTACTTGGTAGGAAATGACTTAATAAAAAGAAAGGATGACATTAAATAATGGCTAATGTAATATTTAAAAGAGGTTTACAGGCTAATTTACCATCAACTGCTGAAGATGGTGTATTTTATTTAACTACTGATACTAATAGATTATATGTTGGTAATGGCTCTACTCGTAAATTATTAAATCAAACAGTAAATATTGTTAGTGATCTTACTACTCTTGAAACTGAAAGTAATGCTTGGATTACAAATGGTACAGCAGAGCAGCATGTCCAAGATTTCTATTACATTACTAGTGATAATATTTTAGCAGTTTGGAAAAAAGATCCTCAAAATAATAATCAATATAAATGGGTTCAAATTAACCCTGATACAGATACTACTATTCAGTCTTCTGAATTTAGAAGTAGTGTTGATACTAATGTCGCTACTATTACTAATACATTAACAGATAGTGATGGTAATCCATGTGCTACAGCTAGCTTTGTAGTCGCTGGAGCTGGTGGTCTTCAAGTTTCACAAAATGGTACTAATGGAGTAACATTAACTGGTGACACTTATTCTATGGCTCGTTCTATTACTAATAACAATGCTGTTATTACTTTGAGTAGTACTAATAATACAGCCACAAATAGTGTAGTAACATTTTAGCCAGGTGAGAATATTGAATTCTCTAGCACTGGTACATCTGGTATTGTTGTTAGCGCAAAAGATACCGCTATTCAATCTGCTTCTCTTAGCATAACTGCTAATGGAGCTATTGTCTTAGAACTTAATGATAGTGAAAGTAATACTATTCCTGCTGTATTAAATAATGCTGGTGTTGTTTTACATGATAATACTTTTGTAACTCTTGGTGATACTAGTAGTCTTTCTCAAGCAAGTAAAGGTATTTATAGCGCTGCCGAAATTGATACTTTAATTAATGGTCTTAATGGTATGACCTATAGAGGTACTGTTGGTACAGGCGGATCAACTGCTATGCTCCCAACAAGTGGAGTAGCCAATGGTGACACTTATGTTGTTGGTCATCCAATTGCTCAATCTGCCTTTAATGATGTAACTATAGTCGGAAATATTCCTGCAAGTGGTGCAATTGTTGGAGATATGTTTATTGCTTCTGGCACTGAAACCAATGGTGTTATTGCCAGTGGCTTACAATGGACTTATGTTCCTTCTGGCAATGATGACCTTGCTACTGTTAGTTATAAGCCTGACTTAACTCTTGCTAATAATAAAATAACAATTGCCAATGGTAATGATGATCCTGTTATTACTTTACAAATGTCTGCTGGAGATGGCATTGCTCTTAGTTCTGTAACTGCTGTTTCTGCTGATGGTATGGTAACAACCATTTCTCATGCTACTTATACCACTACTACTACAACAGCTGATGCGGCAAGCGCTTCTAGTTTTGAGGCAATTACTGGTATTACTCTTACCAATGGTCACGTTACTGGTATTACTAAAGAGATATTTAGCCCACTTGCGTATAAGTTTGGTGATACAGTTGCTGCTGCCGCAAATACTGTTAATGGAACTATTACCGATGGAACTCGTATGGCAGGTGCTTCTAATAGCGGTCCTAATGATGTAACATTTAAGATTAATCTTAATGATGCAGATGAAAATGCTATCAGTTCTGCAGCTATTAAACTTAGTTCTAGTTCTATTAAACTTGCTAAAGGTAATGATGGCGAAGTTGTTATGAACATGGAATGGGGTACATTTTAATTTTTAAGGACAACAAAAGATAATTTAAATTCACAATTTTTCATTTATTGTGAGGAACTTGGGAGAGGTTTTCCTCTCCCATTTTTTTATTATAAAAATAAAAAATTTTTTAAGATAGAAAGGAGATACTCTATTTATGGGTGATAAAAAAGTTTTTGTTCCTGTGCGCGGCCCAGAAGAAAGAATTAGTGCTGCGGCTATGGGCTTTAATGATGGATATCTCTATTTCGCTACTGACACTGGTCGTATTTATCTTGACTATGTAAATGACGAAGGACGACAAATTGCTAGAGCAATGGTTGGAAATAGTTCTGGTGGTGGTAGTGGTAATTCTGGAATTTATTATGCTAATAAATCATTAACAACAGATGAAAAATTAGAAACAACAATAATATTTCCAATAGATACTATTGAAGGTTCTGATTATCCTCAGACAGATGATTTAATTATTAATGTTTCAGAAGGAAGCTTTTATAGAGTAATTGAGCCATCTCCTTTGACCTCATCTGTTACAGCAAATAGATTAACTATTTCTGGTGGCGGTGGAGGTACAAGTACTTTAGCTGAAGATATTGATCTTCAAATCTTACCTATGGATACAGTTAATTTTATTAATAACTAGGCAGCTTATGTTAATTTTATTGCTACATCTGCAAAAAATGCTAAAGGTAATGAAATTGATAGTCAATTAACAATTACTTATACATTAGCTTATACTGAAGATGATATTAACTATACTACTTATAAAACAGATAGATTTTTAGTTAAAAGTGGCGAAGTATCTACTTTTAATTTTGGTCAATATGCAAAATTATCATCAAAATCTAAATTAACTTTAAAAGCTACACAAAGTAATGCAGAAGGAAGTATTAACCGTTCTATTGAATTTACTACTTCTAATTTACAATTAACTCCTGCTACTACATTTTCAAATTTAGTAGTATTTTAGCCTAATGAAGTAAAATTACAATGTAATGCTATTGGTAATATGGATAAGATTGTCGAATATTATTTTGATGATTTAGACAATCCTTTTTATGTAGAGAATTTAACTTCTCAATCTCAAGAAAATCGTGAGGTTGATGTTAGCATATAGGGTAAAGGAAAAGTTTCTTTATCTCATGGTAATCATAAAGTTGCAATTAGATTATTTTAGTCAATTAATGGCAGTAAAGGTTTAGAAGTAGAACCATTAATTTTTGAAATAGCTATTAGTAATTATCCTATTGATACAAAACCTATTATTTGGCTTGGAGATTATAAAACTAGTTATTATAGTTATGATGTTATTTAGATTCCTTTCCGTGTTTTTGATCCTAATGCTACCTCTGCGGCAGTAGTTCATTTTAAGAAAAATAATAGAGAATTAGATAATTCTCCACAAGAAATTACTGATAATAGTAAATTCTCTTATTTTGAAATTGCTGATGCAGAATTAGATATGTTAAATCGTTATCAAATTACTTGCGGTGAAGAAGAAAATGAAGTTGTAAGAGAAATTGAATTTACTGTTGAAGTAGATCCAAAACGTGCTGACTTTGGTATTTAGAAAACTAATTTCTTAACTTACATGTTAAATACTGTAGGTAGTGGACGTTCTAATAATGAGTCTGAAGTTAAGCGTCAAACATTAACATACACTAATCCACAAACAGGTGAAATTATTAAAGCAAAATTTGATAACTTTAACTGGTTTAATAATGGTTGGATACGTGATAAAACTACAGATAATAAAACTTGTTTAAGAATTAGCAATGGCGCAAGACTTGAAATTCCTATTGGATAGATGAAATTTGCTGCTACAAATGGATCTAGTACTGAAATAGCGCATACTATTGAATTATAGTTTAAAATTAGAAATGTATAGGATTATTCTCAATTAATTCATAATATTACTCGTTATAAAAAAGATGGTCCTAATATTAATGGATAGACTGGTAATTATGATCTATTTTCTTAGTTTTATGATTCAACGACATAGGAATATAAGACTTCTTATACTAACTATGACTCATTTTTAACTTGGTATTTAAAAGAAAATGATATACCATTTACTGATCCTAAAACAGGAGAATTACGTTCTTTAACATATGATGATTTGGAATTTGATTATATTCAAAAACAAATTAATTTAAATAATATATGTTGTGGATATTATACTGGAGATACATCTAGTGTAACTGGTATGTGTTTTGGTCCATAGGATATGTTCTTCTCTAATGGTTCAAATACTGTTAGTGCAACTTATGTTGAAGATGAGTTAGTTTCAGTTTCTATTGTTTATTAGCATGGTCAAACAAATGCGTAGAAACTTATTATGATTTATATTAATGGCGTTTTAAATAGCGTTATTAAAAATACAGATTCTGATGGATTTACTATTGAGTCTGATAAAATTGTATTTAATAGTAATTCTTGTGATATTGATCTTTATAAATTACGTATTTATAATACTAGTTTAAATGTTAATGATATTGTTATGAATTATGCGGCAGACTTTGAAAATGTTGATATTTATGACCAAAATAAATTAGCAAGATCAAATGATACTATTAATGAATATTACTTTAATTATGATTCAATGTTGACTTATAACCGCGAACATCCATCTGATCCATTAATGCCTTATATTATTTTTGATACTACTTAGACTTATCCAAAAGAATAGCAAAAACTTTCTTATTCTAAAGCAGTTAAATTAAATATTGGTGTTGAATTTGTTAATACTCCATTAGAATTAGCTTATACTTCTGGTGAATTAGAAGAATTAGCAAAAGCAGATGGATTATGGAAAAATGGTGATAGTCCAGAAAAGAAAGCTGCTGCTGTGAAAACTTATTATAAACATCACTGTCCATCTTGGGTAAGTGGTTTTACCGCAAGTCCAGATGAAATTGGACCTGGTGTTCAAATGGCAGTTCAAGGCACTTCTTCTGAATTTTATCCTCGTCGTAACTATAAATTAAAAACTAAAACTAGCTATGATGAAGATCAATCTGAACGTATTCATATCTTTTTAAATCGTGGTCCATTTGCCGCCGATTTTGATGCTGATAGAACTGGACTTTTTGAAGATCCTTATGTAATTAGCAATGATGCATACAATAGTTCTTTAGATTATTATTCTGATCCAGAAGGAAAGAATAAAGTAGTATTTGATGCTAATAATCCTTATAAATATAATACTTATTATGTTAAAAATTCTAATTATGTATCATTAGGAAAAGAGTCTACTCGTTAGAGTTATTGGTATATGAATAACTATACTACTGGTACAACAAAATTTACCATGAAAATTGACTATATGGAATCTTCTGGTAGTTATAATATGGGATTTGC
>AUXO010760600.1_pt1 | contig 21626 bp, 17 predicted proteins | sample 768731 | NCBI WGS metagenome assembly AUXO01 (sample SAMN02715735, study PRJNA202380) | gut metagenome | biome: sheep rumen | host: Ovis aries | place: New Zealand: Palmerston North
GGCCTGGATGATGCGGATGGCCTGCCGGATGCAGCCGTCGGTGTCCATGGTGGAGCAGGTGGTCATGCTCTGGACGGCGACGGGGTTGGTGCCGCCGATGCGGAGCTGGCCTATGTGTACTTCGTGGGTCTTGCGTCTGGTCATTTTTGAAGAGGATTTTCCTTTTTGCCTATGGGTTAGTTTTGCTTGTATTTGTATTTTACCTGGGCGAGGTCTTGGTTGGCTTTTACGATCTTCTGCTTGAGGCTGTCCTTGTATGTCTGGAGCCTGGCTGCGAGGTCGGGGTCGCCGAGGGCGAGGATCTGGGCGGCGAGGATGGCGGCATTGAGAGCAGCGTCTATGCCTACTGTGGCGACGGGGATGCCTGGGGGCATCTGGATGATGCTGAGCATGGCGTCGAGGCCGTCGAGCATGCCTTTGACGGGAACGCCGATGACGGGGATGGTGGTGTTGGCGGCGATGACGCCGGGGAGGGCGGCGGACATGCCGGCGCCGGCGATGATGACGCGAATGCCGCGCTCTCGGGCGTTGCGGGCGAATTGCTCGACTTCCGCGGGGGTGCGATGGGCGGAGAGGGCGTTGAGCTCGAAGGGAATCTGCATCTGGTCGAGGAAGGATGCTGCCCGGTCCATTACTGGCAGGTCGCTGGTGCTGCCCATGATTATGCTTACCATATTTGTGTGTTTTGTGTTTTTTTCTTGACAAAGATACAAATATGTGGGGGATTTTCGTTCCAAATGTTTATTTTTTATGTACCTTTGCGACTGGAAATGGCTTAACTTTATTGCTTTTTTGTATGAAGACTCAACTGAAGAAGGTTCTTGTCCTGGGGTCGGGGGCCCTGAAGATAGGACAGGCGGGTGAATTTGACTATTCGGGCTCGCAGGCGCTGAAGGCGCTACGGGAGGAGGGTATAGGCTCGGTGCTGATTAACCCGAACGTGGCGACTATCCAAACAAGCGAAGGTATTGCAGATAAGGTTTATTTCCTCCCTGTCAATACCTTTTTTGTTACGGAGGTGATAAAGAAGGAGAGACCGGACGGCATCTTGCTGGCTTTCGGAGGGCAGACGGCGCTGAACTGTGGCACGGAGCTGTACCTGAACGGCACGCTGAAGAAGTATGGCGTGGAGGTGCTGGGCACGAGTGTCGAGGCTATAATGAACACGGAGGACAGGGACTTGTTCGTAAAGGAGCTGAAGAGGGTTGACCTGAAGGTGCCTGTATCGCAGGCATGTGAGTCGATGGAGGAGGCTGTGGAGACGGCAAGGCGTATTGGGTTCCCGGTGATGATAAGGAGTGCGTATGCCTTGGGAGGACTGGGCTCGGGTATCTGTCCTGACGAGGCGACGTTCAGGGAGATTGCGGAGAGTGCGTTTACGTTTGCTCCGCAGATCCTGGTGGAGGAGAGCCTGAAGGGATGGAAGGAGATTGAGTTTGAGGTGATAAGGGACGCGAACGACCATTGCTTCACGGTGGCGTCGATGGAGAACTTTGATCCGCTGGGCATCCATACGGGGGAGTCGATAGTGGTGGCTCCGACGTGCTCGCTGAGGGAGGACCAGGTGAGGATGCTGCAGGATATAGCGGTGAGGTGTGTGAGGCACTTGAACATCGTGGGTGAGTGTAACATACAGTATGCGTTTGACGCGGTGACGGATGACTATCGTATTATTGAGATCAATGCGAGACTGAGCCGCTCGTCGGCATTGGCGTCGAAGGCGACGGGGTATCCGCTGGCTTTCGTGGCGGCGAAGATTGCATTGGGATATACGTTGGACCAGATTGGGGAGATGGGTACGGACAACAGTGCGTATGTGGCTCCGCAGCTGGACTATATGATTGCGAAGATTCCGCGATGGGACTTGACGAAGTTTGCGGGCGTGAGCCGCAAGATTGGGTCGAGCATGAAGTCGGTGGGGGAGATTATGTCCATAGGGCGCTCGTTCGAGGAACTGATCCAGAAGGGATTGCGCATGATAGGACAGGGGATGCATGGCTTCGTATGCAACGACGGCCTGAGATTTGAGGACCTGGATGATGAGCTGGCGAACCCCACGGACTTGCGTATCTTTGCGATAGCGGAGGCTCTGGAGCGTGGTTACACGGTGGAGCGTATCGTGGACCTGACGAAGATTGACGGGTGGTTCATCGAGAGGCTGAGGAACATCGTGGAGGAGAAGCACAGGCTGGAGGCTTTCGGTGCCGTGGAGGAGATTCCGGAGGAGATGTTACGTGAGGCCAAGGTGATGGGATTCAGTGACTTCCAGATTGCCAAATGTGTGGGCAAGAGGGATGGAATCACGTGGGAGAAGGCTAACATTGCGGTGCGTAACTATCGCAAGAGCCTGGGGATAGTGCCTGCGGTGAAGCGCATTGCGACGGTGGCGAGCGAGCATCCGGAGCTGACGAACTATTTGTATATGACGTACTCGGTGAAGGGGTATGACGTGAATTACTACCAGAACACGAAGAGTGTGATAGTGCTGGGCTCGGGGGCGTATCGTATAGGGTCGTCGGTGGAGTTTGACTGGTGTTCGGTGAACGCGGTGCAGACTGCACGCAAGCTGGGATACAAGTCTATAATGATAAACTATAACCCGGAGACGGTGAGCACGGACTATGATATGTGTGACAGGTTGTACTTTGACGAACTGAGCTTTGAGCGCGTCATGGACGTGATTGACCTGGAGTCGCCGTCGGGGGTGATCGTGTCGGTGGGGGGACAGATTCCGAACAACCTGGCGATGAAGTTGTTCCGACAGGCGGTGCCGGTGCTGGGTACTAACCCAGTAAGCATTGACAGGGCGGAGAACCGTGGCAAGTTCAGTGCCATGCTGGACAACCTGGGTATAGACCAGCCGCGATGGAGTGCGCTGACGTCGATGGAGGACGTGAAGAGGTTCATAGCGGAGGTGGGATATCCTGTGCTGGTGAGGCCGTCGTATGTGCTGAGTGGTGCCGCGATGAACGTGTGCCATAACGATGAGGAACTGGAGAGGTTCCTGAAGATGGCGGCGAACGTGAGCAAGGAGTTCCCGGTGGTGATAAGTGAGTTCATGAGCGAGACGAACGAGATTGAGTTTGACGGTGTGGCTCAGAACGGTGTGATTGTGGAATATGGAATAAGTGAGCATATTGAGTTTGCCGGTGTGCACAGTGGCGATGCCACGATGTGTTTCCCGGCGCAGCAGATCAGCTTTGCGACGACGAGGCAGATAAAGCGTATTTCGCGTGCGATTGCCAAGGAGCTGAATATTTCGGGGCCGTTCAACATCCAGTACCTGGCCAAGGGGAGGGATGTGAAGGTCATCGAGTGTAACTTGCGTGCGAGCCGCAGTTTCCCGTTTGTGAGCAAGGTGCTGAAGCGTAACTTGATTGAGACGGCGACGCGTATCATGCTGGGGGCTCCGTACCAGAAGCCGGACAGTGCGGTGTTTGACATCGACCGTATAGGCGTGAAGGCGAGCCAGTTCTCGTTTAACCGCCTGAGTCCTGCGGATCCTATCCTGGGCGTGGACATGAGCTCGACGGGTGAGGTGGGATGCCTGGGGGATACGTTTGAGGAGGCTCTGCTGAACGCGATGATTGCGACGGGGTATAAGATTCCGTCGAAGGAGAAGGGTGTGATGTTGTCGAGCGGCGGCACGAAGGAGAAGGCGGCTCTGCTGGATGCGGCGATTGCCTTGCAGAAGGCGGGATTCCCAATCTATGCGAGCCAGGGGACTGCTGACTTCCTGGCGGCGAACGGGGTGAGGGCGACGGCTGTGGCATGGCCTGACGAGGTGAAGTGTGACAAGCTGAACGTGATGCAGATGATTGCCGAGCACAGGGTGGACCTGATCGTGAACGTGCCGAAGAACCATAGCAAGCGTGAGACGACGAACGGGTATCGTATACGTCGCGGGGCTATCGACCATAACATTCCGCTGATTACGAATGCGCGGCTGGCGAGTGCCTTCATTGAGGCGTTCTGCCGTGTGGGACTGGAGGATATCCAGATCAAGTGCTGGCAGGAGTATGTTTAGGTTCAGGCCAAGACAACGGAGTGGATAACAATAAAAGGATACCGAAGCAACGGTATCCTTTTATTGTTCCTGTATAGTGTGTGTCAGTACTTGAACGAACTGCCGCCGGCGTATTCGCGCAGGAGTGAGGTGGGGGGTATCTGGTCGGCCGGCACGCTGCGGAAGTAGCGGAGGAACTTGCGAAGGCGGCTGGCCTCGGCGTATTCTTCCTCGCGTTCGCAGACTTGCTCGAGGATGGGCATGACCTGGTCCTTGATGACGGCCAGCTCGTACAGCAGGGCTGAGTTGAAGGTGGAGTCGGCGTATTCCTGATAGGGGAAAATCCATTTTTCCTCGCCTGCGGAAACGCTGGGACAGCGGCGGATGGTGTCGCGTGCGGAGAATCCGCGGAAACGGTAGTCGCGGAGGATGCGACGAAGGAGGCGGATATCCATGGTGGGTACGTTGTTGTGGTCGTCGAGGGCGATGGTGGTGAGGGCGCTGACGAAGACGCGGTATTTCTGTGCCTCGGGTATCTGACGGGAGAGCATGGGGTTGAGGGCGTGGTTGCCTTCGAGGATGATGATGTCGTCGGTGCCTATCTTGACACGGCGGTCTTCGTAGACGCGCTCGCCTTTCTTGAAGTCGTAGCGGGGCAGAAGGACTTCCTGGCCGGAGAGCAGCTGGTTCATGTGCTGGTTGAACAGGGGAATGTCTATGGCCTGGATGCACTCGAAGTCGTAGTTGCCGTCGGCATCCCGGGGGGTGTCTACGCGGTTGACGAAGTAGTCGTCGGTGGAGATGATGTGGGGGTGTACGCCACTGGCCATCATAAGGACTGCAAGGCGCTTGGAGGTGGTGGTCTTGCCGCTGGACGACGGACCGGCAACGAGAACTATCCTGGCACGGCTCTGGATGATATTGTCGACTATCTCGTTGAGTTTCTTCTCCTGGAGTGCCTCGCTGACGTTGATGAGCTCGGTGGCACGGCCGTTGAGGACGGCTTCGTTGAAGTCTCCGGCGTTGCGTACACCGAGGATGTCCTGCCAGCGCCGGTATTCGCGGATGACGTTGAGCATCTTCTCCTGGGGGACCAGCTCCTCGAGCTTGCCGGGGTCTTTCTGCGAGGGAATCCGCAGGAGGAGTCCGTCGTAGTATCTGATGACCTGGAAGAGGTGCAGCTGGGAGGTTCGGGTAAGGAGGCAGGAGTGGAAATAGTCTATGGTGTCGCAAAGGCGGTAGTAGTAGGCGTAGAGGTTGCGCTGGCTCTCAAGGAGCCTGGCCTTGCTCTCCATGTCACGGGAACGGAATAGCTCGATGGCTTCCTCGATGGGGCACTGGACGCGGTGGATGTGCTTGTCCATGCGGACTATCTCGTGCATGCGGTCGTCGATGGCTTGGGCGTCACGGTCGGTGACTTCGCGGCCTATGCGCAGCTCGCAGTAGTAGCCGCGGCTGACGCTGGCTCCGATGATGAGACGGGCTCCGGGATAGAGGTCTTCGACGGCCTTGGCGAGGACAAGGAAGAGGCTGCGGGTGTAGGTGCGCATGCCGCTGTCGGTGGTGATGTCCATGAACTCGACGTCCTTGGAGTTGTAGAAGCGGTAGTTGATTCCCTGGACCTTGTTGTTTACCCTGGCGCACATGGGGCCGTATTGCATGTGGATGTTGCAGCGTTCGTACAACTCGCGCAGAGTGGTGCCGTTGGGTACGCTGATGACCGTGTTGGTGTTGCGGCAGCGAATCTTGACGTTCTGTGGCATGGATTTGTTTGTTTGAGTGGTGCAAAGATAGCTTATTTTTCCAAAAAAATTGTTACGACGGGGGAATTATTGTGTCGTGCGGATTATGGATTACGGATTTATTTGCTACCTTTGCAGCCGATAATTGTTTTTTTGCCTGGATTGATAAAGTATATGGATAAGATAAGCTATGCCCTGGGCCTGGGAATCGGCCAACAGATAAAGAGTATGAACATAGAGAACTTCAGCACGGAGGCGTTTGCGCAGAGTGTAAGCGACGTGATGTCCGGGGCGAAGACGATGATGACGGCTACCGAGGCTCAGAAGCTGCTGAACGGGTATTTCCAGGAAAAGGAGGCAAGGGAGGCAAGGAAGAATATCGAGACGGGAAAGGCTTACCTTGAGAACAATGCGGGACGGGAGGGGGTCACGACGACTGCCAGCGGACTGCAGTATGAGGTGCTGACGGAGGGCTCGGGAAAGAGTCCAAAGGCTACGGACAGGGTGAGGTGTCACTATGAGGGAAGGCTGACGGACGGTACGGTGTTTGACAGCAGCTACCAGCGTGGCGAGCCTGCCGACTTTGGGCTGAACCAGGTGATTCCGGGATGGACGGAGGGTGTACAACTGATGAAGGAGGGGGCCAAGTATCGTTTCCACATCCCTTATCTGCTGGGATATGGGGAGCAGGGTGCGGGGGCTGCGATTCCGCCTTATGCTACCTTGATATTTGACGTAGAGCTGATAAAGGTTCTGTAAAAAATACAAAACAATATAAATCGAAGTAAAATGAAGAAAATTTCTGTTTGGGCTGTCGTAGTTACGGCGGCTATCATGGCTTCCTGCGGCGGCAGGACTCCAAAGGCTGACTTGAAGAATGACCTGGACTCTCTGAGCTATGCTTTCGGCATCGCACAGACGCAGGGTCTGAAAGAATATCTGACCATGCGCATGGGTGTCGATACGACGGAGGAGTACATGGATGACTTCATTAAGGGTCTGAACGAGGGTGTCAATGCCGGTGACGACAAGGCCAAGACTGCGTATTTTGCCGGCCTGCAGATAGGTCAGCAGATTTCGCAGCAGATGGTGAAGGGTATCAACATGGAACTCTTTGGAGAGGACAGTACCCAGACGATAAGCGTCAAGAACCTGGTGGCCGGTTTCGTGGCCGGTACTACCGGCAAGGGTGCCTTGATGAGCATGGATGTAGCGACTATGTATACAAGGGACGGGATGGCTGACATAAAGGCTCGTGTGGCTACAAAGAAGTTTGGCGACTACAAGAAGAAGAACGAGGAGTTCATGAAGAAGATTGCCAAGAAGGACGGTGTAAGGCAGATTGACTCGACGGGTGTGTACTATGAGGTCATCACCGAGGGTGACGGGGCTGTGCCTGAGGACACGTCCACGGTGGAGGTACGCTATGCCGGAACCTTGATTGACGGTACGGAGTTTGACAGCAACATGAATGCTGATTTGCCGATGAAGTTTCAGGCCAACCAGGTGATTCCAGGATGGAGGGAGGCCCTGACTCACATGCCTGCGGGCTCTACATGGAAGGTGTACATTCCTGCCGACATGGCTTACGGGGAGAACCAGGCAGGAGAGAAGATAAAGCCTTTCAGCACATTGGTATTCACCATACAGCTGATTAAATAGCAGGACGGAGACTAAAAAACATTAGGAAAAGATGATGAGGAAGTGTCTGTTTATATTACTTGCCATGGCGACATTGACGGCCGGTGCGGCCAAGCCGAGGAAGAAGGCTGCCAAGAAGGCTGCCGTGGCTAAGGTCGATACTATCGACATAAGGAAATTCTCGTACCTGATGGGGCGCATCAACACTGAGGGCCTGAAGCCGTACCTGGTGCAGCAGAAGGGTGTCGACACGACTTATATGGCTCAGTTCGTGGAGGGGTTTAGGCAGGGCGAGATGACCGTGGCCGACAAACAGGCCAAGGCCAGGATTGCCGGCATGGAAATCTACGACGACGTGGTAAAGCGTGTAATGCCTGGCCTGTCGAAACAGGTTGACGAGTCGGGATGCACGATGGACAGGGAACTATTCGTAAAAGGTTTCCTGGACGGGCTGACGGAAACGCCTGCCGATATTTCCAAAGACTCGGCGATTGTACTTGTACAGAAGAATATGGATTTCTATACAAGAACGGCGATGGAAAAGAAGTATGGGCAGAACCGTATAGAGGGGGAGGAATTCCTGAAGGCCAACTTGAAGAAGGACAGTGTACAACAGACGGCAAGCGGCTTGCAGTACAAGGTGATCACGATGGGGTCCGGTGCAAAGCCTGCAAAGGACCAGAAGGTGAAGGTGAACTATGAGGGACGCCTGATCAACGGTACGGTATTTGACAGTTCGTACAGACGCAAGCAACCTGCCACCTTTGGTGTGGGCCAGGTCATCAAGGGCTGGACTGAGGCTCTGCAGATGATGCCCGTGGGCAGCAAGTGGGAACTGTATATCCCACAGGAGTTGGCTTACGGTGCAAGGGAACAGAGTAAGATTCCGCCTTTCTCCTGTCTGATCTTTACGGTAGAACTGCTGGATATCGTCAAGTAAGAAAGTCTGCAATATTGCAGATTCACCCAACCGTTTCATCCACATTGGCGTGGGTCTCGGATGAACGGCTGGGTGTTTTTTGTATATACACAAACCGTGCTTGTCGTTTTTTTTTATTATCTTTGTACTGATAAAAACAAAAAATATGGAAAAGATAGATTCCCTGGACAAGAACATTCTGGAGATTATCTCCAACAACGCGCGTATCCCGTTCAAGGATGTCGCGGCCAGATGCGGTGTGAGCCGGGCGGCCATACACCAGCGTGTGCAGCGCCTGATAGACATGGGGGTAATAGTCGGCAGCGGGTATCACGTAAATCCTGTGAGCCTGGGCTACAACACATGTACGTATGTGGGAATAACGTTGCAGCGTGGCAGCATGTACAAGAGCGTGGTGGAGGAGTTCTCCAAAATTCCGGAAATAGTGGAGTGCCACTTTACTACGGGTCCGTATACCATGCTGATAAAGCTGTATGCCAAAGACAATGCAAACCTGATGGACCTGCTGAACGACAGAATCCAGGAAATACCCGGGGTGGTGAGCACTGAGACTCTGATATCGCTGAGCCAGAATATCAAGAAGGAGTTGCCGATAGGGGACCTGCAGAATGAGCAGAAACCTGAAATGGAGGAGGACTGGAAGAAAATAACGGATTGAGGATGAGACCTATCATTGGCATTACCGGCAACTTCGGCGAGAAGGGATGCGAACTGGCGAAGGCTTATTATCAGAGCGTACTGGAGGCTGGAGGCTCACCGATGGTAATCCCTCCGTTCACGGATGAGGAATCGCTGCTGGCGGTCGTATCGAAGGTTGATGCCATTGTCCTGAGCGGCGGCGGTGACCTGAACCCGTTGCTGATGGGGCAGGAGCCTGTTCCAGGGCTTCATGCCATAAATGCCGAGAGAGACATGGCTGAACTGAGCCTCATACGCATGGCTCTCGACAGGCAGGTTCCCATACTGGGTATCTGCCGGGGTGTACAGATGCTGGTGGCGGCAACGGGCGGATCGCTGTATCAGGACCTGCCAAGCCAGTATAGTGACGCACCTCTGGTGAAGCATGACCAGGACCTGGCGCGACATTGTGCCTCGCACTCTGTGAGTGTGGAGCCTGGCTCGATACTGCTCTCTGTATTCGGCAAGGGGCGTGAGAATGGGCCGATGAGGCTGTACGTAAACTCGTTCCACCATCAGGCGGTGCAAGATCCCGGACCACGGCTGCGTGTCTGTGCCAGGGCCACGGACGGGGTAATAGAGGCGGTGGAAAGCTGCGAATACAAAAGCGTGCTGGGGGTACAATGGCATCCTGAGTCTTTCATAATGAACGGTGACCGTTGCATGATGCCGATATTTGAATGGCTGGTTGGCGAGGCTGCGGAGTATGCTGAGTCCAGACGGATTCACCGTAGCATACTGACTGTGGATTCGCATTGCGACACGCCAATGAAGTTCGGAACGGACGAGGAGCGTCTGGTGTCCTTGCCACGTATGAGGCATGGCGGACTGGATGCTTGTATAATGGTTGCCTATCTCCCACAGGGTGCGCGTACGGCGGAGGCTCGTGACGAAGCGGCACGGAAAGCGGATGATATCCTGTGCCAGATAGGGGATATGGTTTCGCTGAACAAGGATGTCGTATCGCTGGCCCGCACTCCTGACGACCTGTATCGTATAAAGGGTGAAGGGCGCCTGGCCGTAATGACGGGAATAGAGAACGGGTATGCCATAGGTACTGACCTGGATAGAATACGGCATTTCCGTGACCGGGGTATAGTGTATATGACTCTGTGCCATAACGGTGACAACGATATTTGCGACTCTGCAAGAAAGAGCAACAACGAGCATGGCGGTGTAAGCGACTTCGGCGAGAAGGTCATAAGGGAGATGAACCGTGTGGGGCTGATGGTTGACCTGAGCCATGCCGCAGAGAGCAGTTTCTATGATGCACTGGACATCTCGTCCATGCCTGTCGTATGCAGTCATTCGAGCTGCAGGATGCTATGCGACCATCCGCGCAACCTGACTGACGAGCAGATGAGGGCCTTGGCGAAAAGGGGCGGTGTGATGCAGGTGACGCTATATGACGGGTTCCTGCGCTCCGACGGGAGAGCGACGATAGAGGATGCCGTGGCCCATCTGCTACATGCCGTTGAGGTGATGGGGGTCGAGAACGTGGGTATCGGCTCGGACTTTGACGGCGACGGCGGCATTACCGGGCTGGCGCATGCCGGGGAAATGATCAACTTGACACGTGCCCTGCTGAGAAAGCGTTTCAACAAGGACGACCTGAGGGGTATATGGGGCGAGAACTTCCTCCGCGTCATGAGGACCGTACAGCAGGTTGGCGTGTAAAACTGTATATTACCGGAATTATCATCATGTATATTATGAAGCATAGCTATTGGTCTTTACTTGCCGTATCGTGCATTATCGCCTTGATGGCCGGATGCAAGGGAAAGACAAGGGTGAACACCTGGACAGGACTGGACACGATTCCTCTGAGTCCGTGTCCTACGTTTGAGGAGGACAGTGCCATGAGCCATATAGTGAGGCAGTGTGGCTTCGGACCGCGAATAACAGGGACGAAGGAGGCTGATTCGTGCGCCATGTGGATTATGCGTATGTTTGGCTCATACGGCTGCGTAGTAAAAGAGCAGAAAGCGACAGTAACGACGTGGGAGGGGAAGCAGCTGACATGTCGGAACATAATAGCAAGCCACAACCCTGGGGCTAAGGACAGGGTAATCGTCTGTGCTCACTGGGACACCCGTCCATGGGCTGACAATGATCCGGACAAGGGTAACCACCATACGCCGATAGCGGGTGCGAACGACGGGGCCAGCGGCGTGGCAGTAATGCTGGAGATTGCAAGGAACCTAAGCAGGACGCCGCTGAAAAACTATGGCATAGACTTCATCTGCTTTGACGCGGAGGACATGGGGCTGCCGCAATGGGCGGAGGATGCGGAACCAAAAGAGAACGGACAGGATACGTGGTGTCTGGGCAGCCGTGCATGGGCTGAGCAGGCGGCAAGCGAGGCGTACAGTGCGAGGTATGGTATACTGCTGGACATGGTAGGCGGACGTGGTACGTCGTTCTCGCGCGAGAGTATGAGCATGCAGTATGCCTTGCCTATCGTCGACATGCTGTGGAACCTGGCAATACAGATCGGATACGGTGACTATTTCAAGCTGCGCGAGGGGGGAGCCTTGATAGATGATCACATAAACGTGAACACGATAGCGGGGATTCCGTGTATAGACGTCGTCCCGTACTGCACGGACGGCCCGAGCAGCTTCGGTCCTACGTGGCACACGGTGGACGATACTGTCGAAAATATAGATCCTGCCGTGCTGAAGGCGGTAGGACAGAGTGTCTTGCAGATGATATACAACGACGACAAATAACGGAGTGACATGACTATAGACGAAATTCAGGACGAAATAATAGAGGAGTTCAGGGAACTTGACGACTGGATGGACCGATACCAGCTGCTCATTGACATGGGCAATGATGCGGAGCCCCTGGACGAAAAGTACAAGACGGAACAGAACCTGATTGACGGGTGCCAGAGTCGCGTGTGGCTGCAGGCGGACATTATAGACGGACGTGTGAGGTTCATAGCAGAAAGTGATGCCTTGATAGTAAAAGGTATCGTGGCTCTGCTAATCAGGGTGTACAACGACCAGACACCAGATGACATCCTGGCATCGGATCCGTATTTCATAAAGGAGATCGGACTGAGTGAACACCTCTCCCCTACCCGTTCCAACGGATTGCTGGCTATGCTGAAGCAGATGAAGATGTATGCCCTGGCATTTAAGGCAAAAGGTAACTGACTGGCTGCTGATCCTTAAATGAAGATAGGGAAGATTGACCTGGGCGACAGACCGGTGATGCTGGCTCCGATGGAGGATGTCACGGACATCGGCTTCCGCCTGCTGTGCAAGCGGATGGGGGCGGCGATGGTCTACTCGGAGTTCGTCAGTTCGGACGCGCTGGTGCGCATGGTGAACAGGAGCATTGCAAAACTGCAGGTTTCGGAGGATGAACGGCCTGTGGCGATACAGATATACGGAAAAGACCCGGATACTATGTGTCGGGCTGCACAGATCGTAGTAGAGGAGGCTCACCCTGATGTCCTGGACCTGAACTTCGGCTGTCCGGTAAGGAAGGTTGCAGGAAAAGGGGCCGGCAGCGGAATGCTGCAGAACGTACCTCTGCTGCTGGACATCACACGGGCCGTTGTAGATGCCGTTCCGGGTACGCCTGTAACGGTGAAGACTCGTCTGGCATGGGACGAAGGAAGTATGTTCCTGCCTGACGGGACGCCGTTTATCGCTGATCTGGCAGAGCGGCTCCAGGATACTGGCATACAGGCTCTGACCATACATGGACGGACACGTGCACAGATGTATCAGGGAAGTGCCGACTGGACCTTGATAGGAAAGGTGAAGGAGAACCCGAGAATATGCATTCCGATAATAGGAAACGGTGACATAGCATGCCGGGAGGACGTGCAACGGGCATTCGACGAATATGGCGTAGACGGAGTGATGGTGGGACGGGCTACGTTCGGATGCCCATGGCTGTTCAGGGAACTGACGGGAAAGGAGCCTCTGACGCTTGACGAAAAGATAGACATACTGGTGCAGCAGATTGCCACATCTATCGAACGTCTGGATGAATATCGCGGAATCCTGCATGTGAGACGACATCTGGCGGCGACTCCGATATTCAAGGGTATTGCCAATTTTCGCGAGACACGCATACGTATGCTACGTGCTGAACGTCAGGATCAGCTGTACCAGATAATAGCTGACATAAGAAAAATGCTTGTATGAAGAGAGAGGATTTTGAAATAATGGCTCCGGTGGGGTCGAGGGAATCGTTGGCTGCCGCATTGCGCAGCGGTGCCGACAGTATATATTTCGGCATCGGAAACCTGAACATGCGGGCGCACTCGGCAAAGACGTTCACAACAGACGACTTGAAGGACATTGCCGAGACGTGCCGTCTGTGCAGAGTAAAGAGCTACCTGACGGTAAACACCATAATCTACGGGGAGGACCTGCCTCTGATGCGCCAGATCCTGGATGCTGCCAAGGCTGCTGGCATAAGTGCCGTAATCGCAAGCGACATCGCCGTATTGGAGTACTGCAGCCGCATCGGCCAGGAGGTACACCTGAGTACCCAACTGAACATTTCGAACATCGAGGCTTTGCGGTTCTATGCCCGGTTTGCCGACGTCGTGGTCCTTGCAAGGGAACTGAACATGGCTCAGGTGGCTGATATCTATCGCCAGATAGTAGAGGAAAACATCTGCGGACCGAGCGGAAAGAGGGTGAGGATAGAAATGTTCTGCCACGGAGCGCTGTGTATGGCTGTGAGCGGCAAATGCTACCTGTCTCTGAACAACATGGGCCGCTCGGCAAACAGGGGTGAGTGTATGCAGATATGCCGTAGGGCATACACGGTAAGGGATCGTGAGACGGGTACGGAACTGGATATCGACAACAAGTACATAATGTCTCCGAAAGATCTGAAAACTATCCGTTTCATCGATAAAATGATGGATGCAGGAGTGCGTGTACTAAAGATTGAGGGGCGTGCCAGAGGGCCTGAATATGTGGATACGGTCGTCTCATGCTACAACGAGGCTATCAACGCTGTATTGAACGGCTGCTTCACCGAAGAGATGAAGGACGGGCTGGACAGACGGCTTGCAACGGTCTTCAACCGTGGGTTCTGGGACGGATACTACCTGGGGCAGACGCTGGGCGAATGGAATAACGTGGCCGGAAGTGCGGCGACCGAGCATAAGGTGTATTGTGCAAAGGGTATCAGATACTATAGCAAGCTGGGGGTCGGCGAGTTCAAGATAGAGGCCGCAGAGCTGAGCGTAGGCGACCGTGTGCTGATAACGGGCAACTCGACGGGTGCCGTATATTGTGACGTAGAGGAAATAAGGTTTGACCTGATGCCTGTGGACAAGGGACTGAAAGGACAGCATATAAGCATAAAGGTGCCCAGGAAAATACGTCCGAAGGACAAACTGTACATTATACGACAGGACGCTTAGCAGAGGGGGCAATATCCTTTTTGAAGAAAAATAGGAAGACAGATAAAGGGATTTGGTTTATTTTTTTATATCTTTGCGGGCATAAATACTACATGCACATACGCACATGACCGAAATAGTTCTTTCCAGCCTTCTGAACCTTTTTGCCTTGTTCGGCAGGAAGGGTGAGGTGGATGTGCGTTCATCACGCAAGATACTGGTCACATATATCCGCAGACACTTTGGCATACGGAACACAGACTTCTGGCTGGGGATGTACGATGACTTGTGTGAGCTGTATGCCATGACGCCTGACTTGGACGTAAACCAGATAGTAGACAACATCTGTACTAACCTGCATGGCAAGATTCCGGCCGAGGAGGAAACCATGATGGTCCTGAGACTGATGGAATTCTGCGGCGTAAGGGGGCTGAACGAGGCTGAGCAGCGAATGTTGCGTGAGTCTGCGGCAAAGTTCAACGTAAGCCAGGGTGTATATCAGGACTTCGAGGATTTCGTAAGCGGCAAGGACACCGCCCATGTACACATACGCACAATGGGTGACGGACAGCTGAAGGTGATGCTGATACCTACGCTGAACCGCATGGTGTTCACATGGCTGGGCGACGAGGAACTTATGCTGAACGACGTTCCGGTACTGCCTGGCACATTTCAGGTAATGCAGAAAAGCGGTGTGCTGAAATGCCGGGGATGCAACCCTGTATACTACTCTACCCTGATTGACGACTTTACGGCGGCGAAGCAAAAGGATGAGGACGAGAAGGGCATTACCTTCTGCGCGAAAGACCTGAATTTCCGCTTTCCGAACTCGGACAACGGCATGCACGACATGAGCTTCACGCTGGAGAGTGGTACTTTGCTGGCTATCATGGGTGGCAGCGGAACGGGCAAGAGTACTCTGCTCGGACTGCTGAACGGCAGCATAACGCCATCCAGCGGCAGCATAGAGATAAACGGCCGCAGCATCCGGGACGACGAGGTAAAGAAACTGATAGGGTTTGTCCCGCAGGACGACTTGCTGATTGAGGAGCTGACCGTAAGGGAGAACCTGTGGTATACGGCACGTCTGTGCTTTGAGGGCATGCCGGAGAAGGAACTGAACGAGCGCGTGGACCAGGTGCTGCGCGACCTGGGACTGGAGTCTACGAGCCATCTGAAGGTCGGGTCCCCCATAAACAAGTTTATTTCCGGCGGACAGCGCAAACGGCTGAACATTGCCCTCGAGCTTATCCGTGAACCTGCTGTCCTGTTCCTGGACGAGCCTACCAGCGGCCTGTCGAGCGCTGACACGGAGAAGGTGATAAACCTGCTGAAGGAGCAGACATACCGTGGCAAGCTGATTATCGTGAACATACACCAGCCTGGCAGCGATGTGTACAAGCTGTTTGACCGCCTGTGGCTCCTGGACAAGGGAGGCTATCCCGTATACGACGGGAATCCCATAGATGCCATAACCTACTTCAAGAATGCGGCCAACTATGCCGATGCTGAGACAAGCATGTGTCCAACGTGCGGAAACGTGAACCCGGACGTAGTCCTGAACATCATTGACGAAAAGGCCCTGACCGGTTCGGGAGAGGTAAGCGAGAAAAGAAAGGTAAGCCCGCAGGAATGGCATGAGCTGTATCTGGAAAGGCGCAAGGAGAGGGAGAAGGAAGAAGAGATGCGCAATGCTGGCAATCCTCCGGTGCAAAGGCCTGTTCCACACTCGATACAGAAGCGTCCCGGAAGATGGAAGCAGTTTGCCATATTCCTGGAACGGAACGTAAGGACAAAGATTACGAACGTGCAATATCTGCTCATTACCACCCTGGTTGCCCCGCTTCTGGCTGTCATCTGTGCCATGCTTACGAGGTATGCGCCGGACAGCGGATATACGCTGATGGAGAACAAGAACTTCGTCTCATATATCTTTATGTCCGTAATCGTGGCTACGTTCATAGGCATGAGCGGCTCGGCGGAGGAGATTATCCGCGAACGTGCATTGCTGCGACGCGAGAAGTTCCTGCAGCTCGACTATGGAAGCTACATTGCAAGCAAGATTGTCTTCTCGGCTTTCGTCTCGCTGGTCCAGACGATGCTGTTTGTACTGATAGGCAATGCCATAATGGAGGTTAACGGACTGTTCATGGTATGGTGGGGTGTCCTGTTCTCTGTCGCACTGCTGAGCAATCTGGTAGGATTGCTGCTATCCCAGTGCCTGAACAGCGTAGTGGCTATATACATAACGATACCAATACTGCTAATTCCGCAGATCCTGCTTTGCGGTGTGGTAGTGAACTTCAACGACCTGACGCCAAAAAGCACGACGGGAAACGTGCCGCTGGTAGGAAACCTGATTCCGTCGCGATGGGCGTACGAGGCCTTGGCGGTAACGACGTATACGGACAATGAGTTCGAGGCTCCATACTTCGAATATGACAAGGACAAGTATGAGACGCAGTTCTACATCCACGGCTATCTGTGGGAACTTCAGTCGCAGATAGAGACGATGAGGGACGAAATAAGGAAAGGCAAGAAGGTAAGGAAATGTCATCTGGAAACCGTACACAACAGTATAGACATCGTTTCCAGATATGCCGGTATAGAGCCGTTCCGCGGCAAGGATACGTATGAGGAGATTAATTCCTACCTGAAACGTGCCGAGGATGCTCTCTTTGACCTTGGCAACAAAGCGACATTGCAGGCTGACAGGATGCTGAACCGCATGATAAGGTCTACGACAAGGGATGAACAGCAGGCTATCAGGAAAGCCAATACCAACGACCAGCTCACTAACATGGTGACAGGAGCAGGCAGCGGCTCGCTGGTCAAAGTCGTTGACAACCATATAGTGCCACAATGTGGATTTGTGTTCCTGACTCCGCTCACTCACTGGGGTAACGCACCGTTCTACAGCAGCGAGAAGATTGTGGGAAAATATCATATCCCCACATTATGGTTCAACATCTGCATCTTGTATATTATGTGCCTTGTCCTGACGGTAATGCTCGTGGCTGATGTTCCAGGACGCTACGCGAGGAAAGAAAACAACAACTGATAAAATGCGTAAACGTACAAAATAAAATAAATTTAACTAACCAACAAAAAATTATCAACTATGAAGAAAGCTAAGTTTCTTTTGATGACCGTCTGTGCCATAGCCTTGGTATCCTGCGGCGGCAAGACTCAGAAGGAAGGCGAAGGCCAGGACACCGTGAAGAGTTTTGAGCAGGAGCAGATAGAGGAAAGCATCAAGGTGCAGTTAGACAGCATTGCCAGCGTACTGGGCGGACTGAAGGCTCTGCCTATGCTGGAACAGACAAAGAACGGCGAGCTGAAACTGACGGACGAGGAGAAGAAGGTCAAGCCTGACTACCTGCTGTCACCAAAGGTTGCCAAGGAGGCTATCACCCTGAGCGAAAAGTATCGCGTACTGGTTGCACTGAGCATCGACCAGGCTATTGCCGAGATGTACGACATGGATGTCAAGGAATATAACGAGGCTACGGCTCAGCTGCTGCGTGACGTGAACGATCCAGGATTCCGCATCTTTGCCCAGGACGGTAATCTGGTGGTTGAAAGCCAGGAAATATATGATGCCGAGGTAAAGGCCGGTCGCCTGAACTACTTCTGGCAGGCTGTGGCTACGTCTCTGGTTGAGCAGATGTATATCCTGTGCCAGAACCAGGAGAAGTTCCTGCCGTCGTTTGACGACGATGCAGTAGCAAACCTGACTCTGCGCATTGCCCTGCTGCAGGATGCCATCAACCGTCTGGTTGAATACGATCCCGAACTGGTAGAGGTAAGCGAGGCTATAAAGCCGCTGGAGAAGCTTAATTCGACAACTGTCGAAGAGCTGAAGGCTGACATTACAAAGATGACCAATGATATCACCACTGCACGCAACCAACTGGTTGGATAAACCGGAAAGACTTTTCAATAAGACAATCGAGCAGGAGGAAAATGAAGTAGTTTTCCTCCTGTTTTTTTCTGACCGCTCAAATCCGTGATAAAGAATTGGTCACTTTCAACATATTCCGTACTTAAATGGCACATTTGACTGAAATTCGTACCTTTGTATAGTTAAGTCAAAAACCGACATGGAAGAGAAGCAAACAGAAGTATTGAATAGTGGTCTGCCTCGCTGGTTGACAGAGGCTGCGACGGTCATTATGATTTTATCCGCCATCTGTTCGTGGCACGACATTCAGGTGTAGCTCAACGTCCATTGTCCGTTCGCTCTCGCCCTCGCCCAGAACGTGGGTATGGAAGTGATGTATTATGCCGTCAAGAAGTCAAGGGGAGTGATTAGAGATCAGATGAGACCTTGTTTCTTCATCTGGTCGACGGTGGTTTCGAGCTGGGTGTACCATTGTTTGCCGAAACGGCGTATGAGAGGCTCACGCTGGAATACGTAGAGGGGAATGTCCTGCGCCTGACCTTTGAGGACTGCGTCGCGACATATGTCCCAACGATGGTAGGTGATGCCCGTGAGTCCGGAGGTGAATTGTTTCTCGCGTATGGGGTACAGGTGGCAGCTGAGGGGTTTGGTGCGGAGGAGGCATCCGTTACATCCGCGGTAAGCACAGTCGCGGCCGGCGACTATGGTTGTGACCATCTCGCCTTCGGGGTCGGGGTATGCGACGCCTTGGCGGTCGATGGCGGATTGTGCCGTGGCCGTGAGATGTGGCCACAGGGTGTCGAGTTCTTGTTCTATCTGAGCGATTTCATCGATAGTAACGGGGGCTCCGGCATCACCTTCCTGACAGCAGCGTCCGTGGCATTTGTCTATGTCGCAGCAGAAGCGTTCGGTGATGATGTCGGTGTGTACGATGACGTCGCCGACCATGAGCATGGGGGGAATCTGGTGTCTTACCATTGGATGGGTTGCTTGCCGTGACGGACGAGATAGTCGTTGCACCGGATGAAGTGGTTGTTGCCGAAGAAACCGCGGTATGCCGAGAGGGGACTGGGATGGGCGGATGTGAGGATGTGGTGCTTGTGGGGGTCGATGAGTGTCGCCTTGCGTCCGGCAGGCGCTCCCCAAAGGAGAAAGACGACGTTGTTGCAGTGGCGGCTGATGGTGCTGATGACGGCGTCGGTGAATGTTTCCCAGCCTTGGTTGCTGTGACTGAAGGCTTGGTGCTGACGGACGGTGAGACAGGTGTTGAGGAGGAAGACGCCTTGGCGTGCCCAGCGTGTGAGGTCGCCGGTGGCAGGGACGGGGGCTCCGGTCTCGGCGTGTATTTCCTGGAAGATGTTCTTGAGCGAGGGAGGAAAGGGTATTCCGTCTCGTACGCTGAAACAGAGTCCGTGTGCCTGTCCGGGTCCGTGATAGGGGTCTTGGCCGAGGATGACGACCTTGACCTGATCTATGGGTGTCTGCCAGAATGCGTTGAAGATGAGCGGGCCGGGAGGATAGCAGACTTGGGTGGTGTATTGCTGTCTGACAAAGTGAATGAGTTTGAGAAAATAGTCTTTCTCAAACTCATCCTTTAGTATACGGCCCCATGTGGGTTCTATCTTGACCATTGATGCCCTACTCTTCCCTGCTAATCGGTAATAAGGCAATGGCCTGTCATCTCGGCCGGCTGTCTGAGACCCATGATGTGGAGAATGGATGGGGCTACGTCTGCCAGGACTCCGTCGGTGACCGTGGCGGACTTGTTGCTGGTGACGTATATGAACGGGACTGGATTGAGGGAATGTGCGGTATTGGCGCTGCCGTCCGGATTGAGTGCGTTGTCGGCATTACCGTGGTCGGCAATGATGATGACTTCGTAGTCTTCCTGCTTGGCTGTCTCTACGACTTCGCTGACGCACTGGTCTACGGCGCGGACGGCGGCTTCGATGGCGGTGTAGACACCGGTGTGGCCTACCATGTCACCATTGGCGAAGTTGACGACGATGAAGTCGTAACAGTCCTGACGTATGGCGTCGACGAGCTTGTCCTTGACCTCGAAAGCGGACATCTCGGGCTTGAGGTCGTAGGTCTGTACCTTGGGCGATGCTACGAGGATGCGGTCTTCGCCGTCGAAAGGCGTCTCGCGCCCACCGTTGAAGAAGAAGGTGACGTGGGCGTATTTCTCTGTCTCGGCGGTATGGAGTTGTTTCTTGCCTTGTGCAGCGAGGTATTCTCCGAGGGTGTTCTCGACATTCTCCTTGGGGAAGAGGATGTGGACATTCTTGAAGGATGCATCGTAGGGAGTCATGCAGTAGTACTGTATGCCTGGGATTGTCTTCATGCCTTCGGCTTCCATGTCTTGCTGTGAGAGGACGATAGTGAGTTCCTTGGCACGGTCGTTGCGGTAGTTGAAGAAGATGATGACATCGCCTGGCTTGATGGTACCGTCGACGTTGGCGTTGGTGATGGGTTTTACGAACTCGTCCGTCACACCTTCGTCATAGGATTCCTGCATGGCTGCGACCATGTCCGTGGCCGGCTTGCCCTGGCCGTTGACGATGAGGTCGTAGGCTACCTTGACGCGCTCCCAGCGCTTGTCACGGTCCATGGCGTAGAAACGGCCTACGATGTCGGCGATGTCGGCGTTGCCTGCCTGTCGGCACTTGTCGGTGAGCTGCTGAATGAAGCCCTTGCCGCTCTGGGGGTCTGTGTCACGACCGTCCATGAAGCAGTGTACGTAGGTGTGGGAGATGCCGTATTCGCGTCCTATCTCGACGAGCTTGAAGAGGTGCTCGAGTGATGAGTGTACGCCTCCGTCGGAGGTGAGTCCCATGAGGTGGACGTTCTTGGCATTCTTTACGGCGTACTGGTAGGCGGAGATGATTTCCTTGTTCTGCATGATACTGCCGTCAGCGCAGGCACGATTGATCTTGACGAGGTCTTGGTATACGATGCGGCCGGCGCCGATGTTGAGGTGTCCGACCTCGGAGTTGCCCATCTGTCCGTCTGGCAGGCCGACGTTCTCGCCGCTGGCCTGGAGCTGGCTGCAGGGATATTGCTGCCACAGGCTGTCTATATAGGGTGTGGGGGTGTTGTAGATTACGTCGCCTTTTCCTTTATTGCCAATGCCCCATCCGTCGAGGATTACCAATATTGCTTTCTTTGCCATAGTTTGTTTTGTTTTTGTTTGTCATTTTCATGGCAAAGTTACACAATATTATCCAATAATATGTGTTATGTATGGGTTTTTTATCGGTCGGTGCATGAAATGCCCGAACTGAGGCATTGATATACTGATGCCGCGAACCACAGGAACATGGTGCACA
>AUXO011732457.1_pt1 | contig 21614 bp, 26 predicted proteins | sample 768731 | NCBI WGS metagenome assembly AUXO01 (sample SAMN02715735, study PRJNA202380) | gut metagenome | biome: sheep rumen | host: Ovis aries | place: New Zealand: Palmerston North
AATAGTATATTCAGTATTACCTTGAGCATTTTGACTTTCATCAACATCAACAACTGTATCTGAACCAACAACTTTAGTAATTGCTTTAGGATTTAGACTGATTTTATCTCTTTCATTGTCAACTGTGATATATTCAGAACCATCGTAGATTTTACCTACAACGTCTGCTGCTTCAATCAAATCTGTGTCAGAAGATTGTAATAGTCTGTTATTATCTGGCATATCTACCTCTATAATAAAATTAGATTATGAAATTACTAACTTAGATGCTTGAACAACTATTGAATAAGTAAAAGTATCACCTTCAGACAATGTATTTCCAGTCCAACTAACTTCTAACTTTTGATGGTCTAAACCAACTGGTTTAGAAGTTAGCCAAGTTCTTACATATTCAATGCCATAATTATACATTGTTTGTTGATTTTGAGCAAATGTATTGGAACTACTACCTTCATATATGTTTGTTACATCTGAATATATTACTTCACCTAATCCAGCACCACCATAAGTACCAATAGTTATTGTTGCTATAGGACTACTAGTAAATATTGCATCAGTACCCCAAGTCCAATAATCTATGTTACCTGGAATAGTTATAGAAAATCTTTTATTAGTTGCTTCTTCAGCCGTTAGTGTATGGTCATCATTCAAAATAATGAAATCTAGTGATTGAACAGATATATTAGATTTCAAAGCAACTGTATTATCTACTGAAATTTGATGATTTGAAACGGAAATTCCATTTCCTGCTGTATATGGTGTTATGTCACCAGTACAAGAAATTACTGAATCTTCAATAGAAATACCATTTCCAGCCGTATAGGTTGTAATAGTTGGTAATGTTCGTACTGATGCATCTATATCACCATTTATGTTTTGTGTAATATATGAAATATATTGACCATTTGCACCACCAAATTCAACTGCTTCTTGTTTAGACTTGAACTCATTAGCATAATCAGAATCAAGATATAGTTTTAGCATACTAGTACCACGGTCCATTTTTAGGGGCCATTGAGTATATAATGTTTTTCTATTGACTACATTTATAGTATTATCTTGTGTAATTTCAATATTATCACCGGCCTGTAACTTATCCTGTTTTTCAGCTAAATCATCTTGTGTAGCAATCAAGTCTGTATCAACTGCAACTTTCCATGAACCTTGAGTTCTTGTAACAGTAATACCATATCCAGCATCAACAGTGAGTTCTCCAGAACCACTTGCGGCATTTCCAATGGTAATATTCTTTTTACTCATCAAGAGTAAGCCTAAAGCATCTCGTATTTCTATATCGTAAGAAATAGAATCATCTGCAATAATAGTACAGTTGCCTAGTGTATTAGTTCTGACTGGATTAGTATTCAAATGTCCTTCAAAATCATTATATGTAGTTGCTAAGTTCGTTGTATTAGCATTATAAACATAAATCTTCGCACCGACTACTGGTGTTCCAACAATCGTATTGATTTGAATAAATGGTTCTAATAGATAACCTAACATATATTATTCCTCTGGTTCAACACCATATTTGTTTTTATACCATTCCACCCAAGCTTCATATTTTAGACCTTCATTTGGTTTTGGTCTAAAAGAAGGGGAGAAAGACCAATCTCTATCATAATTAGTTATGTACCACTCTTTCAATCTTTCTTTATCTTCATCTGTTGGTGAAGAAAAATTAGCATCACTAGTAGCTTTTATTATTGGTGTAGAACCATATTTTTTACTTACATCTAATGCTTTCAAAGCAGAAGCACCAGCTTTTTCAAGTTTATTCAATGGTCTTTCAGTCAAAATTTTACTTTCATAGGCTCTTTCACCAATTTTTGGAGCAATAGAATAACCTCTATCAGCCATTTTAGTGATAGCATTGGCAATCTTTGGATTTTCGTAAATATCAATAAGTTTGGTTGCTCTATCAAGTTCATCAATGATACCAGATTTATCTACTGAGAACATGTCTTTACTATATTGTTTCATAGCATTTTTGAAATCACCTTCTGGTAAATCATCAATAATCTTGAAAACTTCACTATCTTTCATCTTTACAAGTTGTGATGGTGTTGGGAAGTTTTCAACAGAGTTCTTCATAACTTTCATAGCGGATTCATTAGATAATGCTTTAGCAACTTTACCCTCACCAAATGTTCCCATCATTCTACCAAGTTGACGCCAATTAGTAAGACCTTCAATAGCAGCATTAGTAGCTACATCATTCTTTCTTTCATTCAATATATCCATCCAATCTTTTTCATAGGTAGCCCATGGCATTTTGTGAGCAACATCTCTAACACCACGAATAAGTGGTCCAGCACCAATAGAAGCACCATAACCAACTGGTCCTGATTTTTTCATTATACCAGTACCAACATCAGCGGCTAAACCAGCTGTACCAAGAGCCAAATCACCCATAGAACCCCAACGAGTATTTGGTGCTTTACCAAATGCTGGTGCTTGTTCACCAAATAAAGCTTCTTCTGGATTTTCAATGTAACGTCTTTTTTCATAATCAGAAATGAGTGGGTTCATTGACTTTTCCATTTCTGTTTCTCTTCTTTTACGAGCAACCATATATTGGTTAGCACGGAATTCATCATCAATGAACTGTTTCATTTTAGAAATAGTTTCATCAAACTGTTCTCTTGGAACATCTTGATATTCTTGTCTATAGACATCATCTAAAACTGCTTTTGGTTTATCAAAAACATTTTCTCTATCACTAGAGCCAAAAGATTCACGAAGTCTAGTTGGAAGGTCTTTTGTAGTTTTATATAACTTATACCAACCTTTAGTATTTTCAGAAAATAACTGATTGTATTTTTTAGCCCAAGAGCCAATATCCATAGATTGTAAATCTTTTATAGATTCTTCCACTTTTTCTGGTGGAATATTAGTTCTATTATTCTTTATGAAATTTCTAGCTTCTTCTACGGTCATTATTTGCCCCCAAAATACTTATTATATTCTGATTCACCATAAACAGCTTTGAAAGCTTCTTTTTCATCATCAAAGAATGTACTATATCCTTTTCCTAAAGCATCTTTTACATCTTTAGCCATCTTCTTTTGTTCTTCTGTAGCTTCAAGTTTCTTTGTATTTTGACTACCAGCGAAACTAGCAGTAGAAGATTTTATAGATTTCTTTGTAGCTTCTTCAAGTGTTTCAATAGAATCAACTAAACTAGATAAATGTTTAGCTTGTTCATCTGTAATCTGTTTATCTTGGAGTAAACGAAGAATTTGTTGTTTTACTTCTTCTTTTTTAGTTGCTGTAGGAACTGGTTTTACTTTACCTTTTTCATCTACATAGGTTTCTTTTTGTTCAATAGTAGGAATTACATTAGCTTCTACCCATAAAGCATTTTCAGCTTGATTAGCAGCTTTTTCTTCGGCTTCTTTCTTTTCCAAAGCTTCAGAAGCAGCCATCATTCTAGCATCTCTTTCATCAATAGCTTTTTGTTCAGCTTCTTTTGCTTTAGCTTGTTTGCGTGCTTCTAGGATATTATCAAAATCTTCACCAATTATAATACCACGATTTACATACCAATCATTTTTCAATCTTTTAGCCGTATTAGCTAAAAATTCAGCTTGTGCTAAATCACCAGCATCTTGTGCAGCTAAAGAATCTTTGTATAATCTTTCATATTTTTCTTCGGCAGCATTCTTTTCAAGACTATCATGCCAATTTTGTGTTCTGTTAGCTTTTTCGGCTTCTCTCTTTCTAGCTTCTGCCATTTCTTTATTAGTATTATACTGTATAATTGGATTAGAAGAACCAGTTTTAGCATAGTCACGAACAGCAGCCATAAATACTGGGTCAGTTTGCTGTTGCATAGAAGCTTGATTCATGATTTCTTCATATCTTTGTTTTTCTAATGCTTTTTGTTTCCACTCATCAATACCACTATCTACAGCTTTACCAACACCAGATAACAAATTTCTTATGCTTTCAGATGCTAGTTTATTTCTATTAGCTTCATTTTGAATACGATTCTGCATAGAAGTATTCATTGTATTGAATATACCACTATCAAGCATACTTCTTGTTGGATTATAAATTCTAGCCATTTTCTAAATACCTCTATATAAAATTATATGATTAGAATGCACCTAAAGTTGCGTTTATATTTGTAGAAGTTTTATCTTGCATCAAACCTAACAAATCACTCATATAATCGGACTGTTGTGTTTGTTCATTTTGAATAGCACCACCCAAAAGTTTAGTTTTATCTAATTGACCTTGTGAAATGGTATCTAACTTATTCTGCATATTGGTAATATAATCACCATATTCTTTATAAGCTTGTGAACGGTCAGCATTCATTTGTGCTTGTGCATCTTTATATAAATCTTCAGCAGCTTTTACTCTACTATAACCAAGACTAGCCAAAGCACCAGTACCCTTGGCAGCACCTTGTGCAGCTAAATCACTTTGAGTTTGTAAACCAGCTAATTGAGCAATCTTTTCTGCTTCTGAATTCAAGAAATCGTCTACAGTTTTATTGTAGCTAAATTTATCAAAATCATAAACTTGTGGTTGAAAACTATCAATCAAATCTTTATATTGATTTACCATAGAATCGTCAGCAAGTTTGATTCTATTCTGATTATAGTTATTCAAAAGATTCTGCATCTGGTCAAAAGTGACATTAGCCTGAGCAGCTGCATTCTGTACTGCTCTTTGTTTGGCTTCTCTCTGTCTCTTTTCATCTTCTCTAGCTTGCTGGTTCATCCAACTATTGACCAAAGTATCAAATACTCCAGCTGCTACTGCACCTGCTCCTGCACTCATAATATATTCTCCTTTATTTTATAATTGCTATATACACATTATTAGCTAGTTTATACCAGTCATAATGTGAAACTTTACATTTTTTATCTAACAATGTAGTATCATTAGTACCAAAGCCATATACAAGTTGTCCACTATATACAAATTGGCATTCTTTGTATAGGTCTTTACCCCAACTGCCTTTTATAGCTTCAGCTACATCTTCTATATTAGAATTTATTGATAAAATTTCCATATAACCTCACTAATAAGCTATTGGGTCAAAACCAATCTTCAAAGCATATAAAGCAAATGGAATATTATCACTACAACTCAATTCAAGTGTAAATTCTCTAGCCATACCAAAATTATAGAATATACAATCATAGTTATAGTTTCCAGCATAACCTAAATCTACAGTTTCACTATCACTCCATGTAGAACCATCTGTAGAAAATCTCATCATCATTTGAGCTGGTTCATTAGTGAAATGTTCATATTGACCATTGTTAGTAAGAACTTCAATACTATCAATATAAAATGGTGAATAGTCAGATACTATAATACCACCTCTACGTAAACGAAGAATAGGGTTATTATCGTGTTCATTCCATTTATTTTCAACTTGTTTAGCAATACCATTTTCATAAGATTGTAGAATTTCACCACTAGCGTTCATAGTAGCAAAATTATATCTCCAAACAACCTTTTCATTCTTGTTATTCAAAGAACATCTATTAGACCAAGTTTGTTCTGTCAAATCATAACAATAAGTGATATTAGCGGTTGGGAAAGAAATACAATAGAATATATGTTGATTATCTTGCCAAATTTGTGCTGTAGCATCTTTCACCGTTTTGAATTTTGAGATTTCCCTCTCTATTTCTGGTGTAGATACTCTTGTAGCTTGTGTTCCACCCTGCAAAACATATATTCCATTGTTTCCAATATCAGAAGCACCCAACCATACAATCGTAGAACCTAATTGACATAAACTATTCACGGCTTTCAAACCAATAGGATAGGCCGCTGTATCAGGTGAATTGAATGGTGTATTCAAATCATTTGTATATTGGAACATTTGATATGAACGGTCACCAAATGTGTATAATCGTGAACCATTAGCAATTAGAGCTGTAGTATTATCTGGTGCCCAATATGCTTGTTCACTTTGACCACCTTGTAGCCATGTACCATTGTTTACTTGCCAAATATTCTTGTCTAATGTTGGTCTTTCTTCTGTAATTTCAAAAGGGAATTGATATGAAATATAAAAGTTATCACTATCTTTATCATTTATTACTAGATAACCATACAAATAAGCAATATGTGTTGGTTTTATAGTTAGACCTCTTTCATAATCTGTATATGGTAATTGTATTAGAGAAAAATCTTCTCTTTGGTTAGCTGGACGTAATTGTGTATCAACAGCATAACAGTTTTGACCATCTACTATTACTAAATGAGAATGTGATTCAGCTAAACCATTAGCAGCACTTCTATTACCAGTTTCAGCAAAATGTACTGGATTTGTACCATAAGCTATGGTTCCAATTTTATATGCTGTATTACTACCATCTGTAAGCAAATATAAGGTATCACCAAATACAGTATATGTAATGGGTTTATTATTATAACCCTGAGAAACTGTAAATATACCACGGCAAATGCCATTTATTGAAACGACATTTTCATATCCCTTTATAGGACGTAGTACTTTAGAAACATAGTTTTCGTTTGAATTTGTAGTTTCTTCGTACATATTCAAAGTATATCCAAGACCTAGTTTAGCTAAATCGGATTTACTTGTACTACCAACTATGTTTGTTGCTATGGACTTTTTAGACATTATTTTCTCCTAGAACCAAGAACGAGAAATATATTCTCCACCTCTCAACATACCTCTATATGGTCCTGAACTTGGATTTCCACCTCTTGTAATGATTTTCAAACTAGCATTATTAGCTTTCAATGTTTTTTCCAATTCAGCTTGTTCTTCTTTCAAAGAAGCCAATTTACTACCATCAACACGAGGGTATTTGATAGCATATTTTACAGCTAATGCTCTAGTCAATAGCTCAATATAAGGTGTAGGAAGATTTACTGTGTCATTATCTTCATATTTCATTTCTATATTATAAATCAACTTTATTTCTGGATTAGTACCAACAAATCTAGGTTTGAAATATAATTTGTATAGATTTGGACCAACTGGTTGCCAAGAAACTACATAATCAGAATATGCAGCACTATAAAAACTTTGATAAGCAATAAACTCCATTGGAGTCCAATCCATTTGACCAGAATATTTGTATAAAACTTTTTTGGGTAATTGAATATTAGGTGCGTTTACATGGTCGCTCATGTTTTCACCAACAAAAACTTCAGTAGAATGTGGTACAAAATCAACTTCATTTTGATAAGCATCAATGTAATCATTTGCTGAAAATTCTTCTAAAACCCCTTCAAATAGTTTCATACCAGATTCAAACAAATCATCTGGTAATCTTTTACTTCTGCCAGGGTTTACATTGGCTCTTGTAGCAGCTTCAGTAATTATATCTCTAACTGTGACGGACATTTATAAATCTCCTTTTATTTTTCTTCTATATAAAATTAGTTAGTCATAGTAATTTTGTGACATTACTTGTATAATCTACATTATATAATAATAAAAGAAAATAAAAGAATATATTATATTATTGTAGATTATACACATATTGTCACAAAAATGAACTATTGTGTTATTCTGTAAGAAAATCGGACCAACTTCCTTCAACTTTAGGGTTAGTTTCTATATTTTCCATATAGTCAACTATTAGCTTTTCTTGTAATTCATTTCTTCTGTTCATATTTTCTAGAACATGTATCATAGAAGTATAAGCTAATCTAAAAGCATAAGAATATGCTGTACTACCCCTTGTTTTATCAAAATGGGATAGTAATTGTTCACATAAACAACAATATGCTTCTAATTCACATTCTTCTTTGATATGTGGTTCTTGATACTTGAATTTAGCATTATTCAACACAATATGGACTAAACTACGCATTAGATAACCATAAAGATTATATTCTTTTTCAGATAGTTTTTCACCATTTTGTTGTCTTTCTACTAAATCTTGAAAAACGTCATTATTACATTTTGGGCCTTTCTTTTTATCTACAAATATACCATCTTTGAGTTTATAACACAATTCATTCAATTTATTCATATATTCGTTATACTGCATATTTTACCTCATTTTTGAATGGTTTATAATATATTTATAGTGTCCAGTAATTAGCAGTACTGGCGTTATAAAGCCCAGTTATTGTTCCCTATAGGGAACTACTATAAAGGGTAGAACTGGGCTAGAAACACTAATACTCTGCGTTTTTCAAGCGGTTTATAACATTGTTTAGCAAATCTTGTTCTTCTTTAGATAACTCATTTATATGTTTAGCAATAAACAATTTTAGGGCAAAAATAAGTTCCAAATTTGAAACACTAATATCCTCAAGCATTATAACCTCACACAATAGTTCATTTTGTGACATTATTTGTATAATCTATATTATTATATAATATTTTATAAATTTCTTATTATTATATTATTGTAGATTATACAAATAATGTCACAAAAATAAACTATGGATTTATATCTTTACAAATTTCATAGCTATGTTCAAGCTTTCTTCTGGTGAAATATAGTCAGCATTAGTATTATATAAAGCCAAACAGAAAGCATCCGTAGTATCTGGTGAATGACCAATAAGTTCTTTGATTTCTTCTTTTTTGACCAACATAGTTTTACCCGTAGCATTTACATTATAAGAAGTATAACTCAATTCGTCTTTGATATCTTCATTATCAACAAAGAAACCATTTCTAACTTTTTCTGCCATATCAAAATACATTTCAGCTCTAGCATTAGCATAACAATCTTTATTAGCTTTTTGACCAAAGTTTACACCATTTGTTTGTACTTGTTTATAGTTCATTTTTAGCATATCATAGATACCATTTCCAAAACCACCAGTCACATCTATATTTACAGATTTTACATCCCATTTTTGGATAAGTTCTTTAGCAATAGCAAATAGACCAAAAGTATCTGCATGTTGTTCTTTTCTAACTTCTAATATACCATTATCATCAACAACAACGAATACATTATAGTCTGCACCACTACCAGCACAGTCAATACCCATTTTTCTAATTCCGTAAGGTCCTTTATAAAACATAGGAAATTCAGATTTAGAAATTACACAGAACTGTACATCAGCATCAAGAATTTCACCTAAAATTTCTTGTCTATAACCTTGTTCATCTTTGATAGCTTTCTTTTGTAGTTCTATATCTTCTTCACTCAATTCAGTATTATCAAACATAGTAGCTGTGAATATATCTTTATCACTTTTATCTCTAAACCATTTATTCCAAACAGTAGCTTTATTTGGCGAAGTAGCAAATAAAATTCTAGTTCTTCTACCAGAACCACGCAAACAAGGTGTAGCAACTTCCAAAATATTTGCTGGTGCTAATGCTAATTCGTCAAGCATAAGCATAGAACATTCAGAAAGACCACGAACTTTATCTATAGATTCATAAGAGAAACCATATAATGTGCCATTTCCATAAGAAATGATTTTATCTTGATAGTTTATTTTTGGTTCTAAACCACATTCTCTAAATCTTTTGATAATTTCACCAAATAGTGTAATAGTAAGAGTTTTATAGTCTGTACCAAATAGAATAATTTTACCACCTTGTAGAATCTCTAAAAGAGCCATAGCTGATAAGAAAATAGATTTTCCACAACCACGACCACCTACAATACCAGTAATTTGTTGTTTACTATCTTTAGCTTTTAGTTGGTGTGGCAAAAAATGACAAACTATATTATTTCCCTCAACAGTAAATACTGGATGTTTTTCTTTCATTAGATACCTTCAAATTTGAATGTAATAGTTTTCTCTTCTTTACCAGCAGAAACTTCTAATGTTTTCTTATCTTCTGCCCAATGTTGTTTATCACGTCTAGCTAATATATCTAACAAAGTTCTAGCACTCTTTTCTCGTCTTTCTTGTAAGAGTTGTAATGTTAGATTATTTCTTGCTAAAAGAGTATAATCATCAAATAAAGATTTCCATTCATCAGTATATGATTCAATTATAGTACCTGGTACACAAACTAATCTACAAATGTTATACCATTCTTCTGGTGAATTACAAGAAACTAAACCTAAACTCATTTTTCTCAATCGTTCAGTATTTCTTGTAATAGTCACACCTTTATCATTAGTTTGCATTATTTGGTCACGAAATAACTCAGGTCCAAATTTGAATTGGTCTTTTACATATTCTATTAGTGTCATTTTATTCCTCCACAATTATAGCTTGCGTTGCTTTATTATTAGAGCATTTATCGGAATTTGAACCCGAAATCTCACCATGGCAAGGTGATGTGTTACCATTACACCATAAATGCTAAAAAAGTGGGTCTAAAAATAAACCCACTATTTACCAAACAAATCTTCACTTGTTAGTGGTTTCTTTTGTTCAAGTAATGATTTTATTTCATCTAAAAGTTTGATTATAGATTCAAGTCTTTCTTCAAGGCATCTATCTCTTCCTGTTTCAAGGTGTACTGTAGTCTTGCTATCATCCCTGATATTTGTTCTATTTTTGTTATCTTTTGTGGCAACTTTATTTTCTTGTCGCATATTTCAACTCCACATTCAATTTCATAACTATGTTCAAATTTCTTTGGAAGTTTAGCTTTTTTATCTGGTACAATATAAGAAGCATCTTTTGTTGTATAAATTATAAATTTCATATTATTATCCTCATAATAAATTAGATGTGTTGGTCTAACAATTCTACATTATTGTAATAAACTGTATAACCATTATTGTTCAAAACAAATTTAGTCCAAAATATACTACTCAATAGTTCAGTAGCAAAACCAAAGATTCTTGATTGATAATCTACAGTATTATTTCTACCTTCTACTGGTTTCAAACAATCACATTTATCACTATTGATGAAATCTTCACAAGATTTTCTATCAGTAATACCCAAAGTTTTACACATTTTATCAATAATATTAGTAGTATAAGCTAACCAAGCACCTAAAACCTTTTTATCAGCACAAAATATAGTATATGAGTATAATACATTAGATTTCATAAAAATTTCTTTATCTTTGTCTGGTAAAGCATCTTTTAGAGCATTAGCAAATACACAACCATGTAATCTTGTAAAATGTTCAAACATTGGACATGTTAGTGTAAGTGGTTGTGGAAGTGTCACAGTATTTTCTAAGTGTGGATAAATTGCTTCCATTCGTCTACGATAATGATTTAGTGATATAACATCAAAATCTGGTGTATTATTATATAAGTAATACCAAATAGCAAGTTCACCATATAGTTTACTATCTAAACCATCAAAAACATGTACATTCTTCAAATTTGTTCGTAAGTTTGGGTTTTGAGTAAAACAAGTCATACAATAATCTTTATAAGAAAATTCATAGTATCTTTCAGGCCAAGTAAAATCTTTATGTGCTAAAATAGCTTGTAAATAACGCATTTATTTTCCTCCATTATATACTTTCATTAGATTATTTTCAATTTGTGACCATCTTTCAGGTGTAATAAGAACATTGGCTAGAACTTGTGTGCATCCAACATGTTTATTATCTTTCCAACAATCTATTCTTTTCAACACATCAAAATCTGTATCTCTAGTTTCCCAAGTCCACCAAAGAAATTGATGTTTTATCGTTCTTGGATAAAGGTTAGCTATATTTGTACTGGTAAAAATAAAACCATTTGGCCCTTCCCAAGTTTCAACCAAAACATTATTCTTTTTATATTCATCTAAAGTTATATCAGTATAATTCATAAATTTCTCCAAAAAATAAGAAAACAAATAAACAATAATAATACAATAAATGATAAACTAAACATTATTTTTCAGTCCCCAAATAATCTTCAATCAAATCGTCAAACAAATCTTTTTTGATTTCGTCCATATCTTCAATATCTACTAAAGATAAAGATAAATCATCATATTTGTGCTGTAATTTATCAACAGTTTTCATAATACTATCTTTTGTATTACAATCTGGATTATGTGCCAAAAATTCAAGTCTAGTATTCATTGAACGGTCAATTCTTTCCAATTCAATTCTAATAACTTTGGCTAATGCTTTTTTCATTCTTGTAATTTCTTTCATTGTAAACCTCTCTTTGTTTTATTGTTATATTTTATTTATAATTGATTTTTCCACTTCAAAATAAGTTTTGTTGTATTTTTCAATTCAGTTTCTAAAGTGGCTTTTGTTGCGTTATAAAAACTTGGATTCCATTTTGCTTTTATTTCTGGTCTAACTAAATTCTTCAAAGAACTATACAAACACAAATGACGAAGTTCAATAGCTTCAAACATATTTTGTTTATTATAGTTATTCTTTTTAGCCATATAAACAGCCCATTGATAACTATCTAATGGTTGTGTTTTATCAGCACCTGGTGTTTTAGGATTCCAATAAACCATACCCCATTTATCACATGGAATGTTCAATTTCTTGGTAAGTGTTTGGGTAACGAGTTTATTTGTGTGGTCAAATGTATATTCAATATGGCAAGAGAATAGTAAAGGTTCAATATTGTTTTGATTTAGTTTTTCCATTTTAGTGAGAACTTTTACTGTATTTTCATCTAAATTCATATTCTTCCAATCGTCAAGAAATAGTGAGTGAATCTTATTATGTGTTTTCTTATTCAAACATACAAAGTTTTCTGGATTAGAAATGTCAAAGTATTTACTATGGTCAAGACAGCAATGATGTAAATTCCAATTATCTTTCAATGGTTCACCAGTTATAAAATCCAAATAGTTTTGTTCTTCTGCTTTTTGGCAACGGAAGTTTCTCCATTCTTCGCTGTTTCTAAATTCGTTTCTACTATTGTATCTCATAATATAATCTCCTATATTTCTTTTGGTTTATATAGTATATATAATTTTTATTTTTCAAAAACTTACTCTTTTGATAAAAATATACAAAAAACCCATGGCAAGCACCAATGTGACAGTACCATGGGAACTATATAGGAGATTTTATTATTGTAGACTCTTATTCAAAATCTTTCTTTAGTTCTTCAATCTTTTCTTTTACTCTTCGTTCTTTCTTTATTAGTTCTTGTTGTTTCCAGATTTCATATAGTTGTTCATCAGTAAGTGGGCAACCTTTTATTACATATCTCATTTGATTTTCTTTCTTGAAATCTTCAAAACTTTGTGGACGTTTTTGTTTTTCAAACCAACTAATGAAATCTCTATCTATCATATAAAATCCTCGTTTATTTGATACCAACTTCGTCCAAGATTGGTTGTACATTTTGATTATATGGCTTATTCTTTACTGGTGTCAAACAAAATTTGATTTTTGGTTCAGTATATTCAATATCAAAAACTATTGTATATTTATTTCTAAATCTATATAAAGTATTTTCATAGATTTCTTTATCAACAATATAGTAATCACTTGTATTGTTCTTGAAAACGATGTATGCTGTATTTGTGGTTTCGTTGGATTTTATCTTTCTCATTTTGTATTCTCCTAATGAATAATTGTTTGATTGTTATATAATATGTATAATTATAATTTTGACCAGAAGTCAGGGTCATTTACATCTGGAATTTCTATATCTTTCCATTCGTTCTTTCTCTTTTCTTCAAGTGCTTTTTGTGCTTCTTCATAAGTTTCTCTTACAAAAACTACATTTTCAACTGGTGTTTCAATTTCTTCATTGACGATAGCTTCATTAGAAACTTCTTCATTGACCAATTCTACATCATAGAAACGAGCCATACCATTTACATATTGTTCAACCATCATTTGGCAAGCATTTGCTCCAATTCTTTCGTCTAAATCGTCTATAGTTCTTGACATATTTTGACGGAAACAATCCCAAGCTTTACCCTCTAAAACGAACCATTTACCCAACAATTCATTTAGGTATTTGTGGAACTTTTGACCACTCATAGACTTGTTGATTCTCTTCAAGTATTTCTTTACAGTTGGGGTAAAATATAAGCACATTTCACCATTCTTGTGTACAATTTCTCTCCAACCATAGTCTTTTTCACCATAAACATAGACCATAACAGTTTTATTTGTATCAATCTTATCAAAGTTTATACGGTCAGCAATGTATTTGTCCATATTATCAAACCAATTCATAACTTTTTCAAAGTTTCTAAAATCTTCTGCTATGAAAGATAAATCATTGTTGATATAAAGATTGAGAGTAGTATTTACGCAAGTTTCTTTGATTCTTGGGTTGCTGGAAAGAGCATTAGCTACGAACCAAAGAGTCTTTTCAACGTCACAAGTTTCAATTTCAAATGTAGCATATTCATTATTGACTAACCATTTCCAGTTTTCAAAGTTTACCATCATAGAGTAAAGAGCATTGTTCAAATTGTATTGGACGTAGGCCATTTCTTTGTTTTCGTTCTTGCTGGAATACTTGATTGGGAAGAAGTGGATGTCCAAAAGTTCGTGTTGAGCTTTCTTTTTCAAATCACATAGTATTTTTGTGACATTATTTGTATAATCTACATTATTATAATTATTTTTAGAATTTTCTATATTATTATTATTGTAGATTATACAAGTATTGTCACAAAATTCACTATGGATAAAATCATTAGAATTGTTAGCAATAAAATATGCTGCTTTCTTCAAGCAATCGTTCAAATTGGTTGGTAAAACTTTAGCACCAATGTTGGTAGTGATTGTGTTGGTGTATTCGTTATAAACTATCTTTTTCATTCTGTAATCTCCTATTGTATTATACTATATGTATAATTTTTATTTTTCAAAAATTGACTCTTTTCGTGTTTTCTATAATAAAATATAGTAATTATTTTTTCACTTGTCAAGGGTTTTTTGAAAATTTTTATTTCTTTTTATACTATATTTATAATAAAAGTTTCTGAAAAATTGTTATTTTTATATTATTTTTTACTTACATTTGCTTATATGCTCATAAACGCATAAACGCATAAATGGCTCTATAAGGGGTCAAATTTTGGAAAACAAAAATTATATATACTATATGAAACAACAAGATGATTTTGACTAAAATATGCAGTTCAAAATAAAACAAAATTTTTGAAAATACCCTTGACAAACAGAAATAATATACTATATTTGTAATATAAACAAATTGAATAGGAGATATAAATATGACAACAGAACAAAAGAAAATCCATATTAGAAATATAATTTCAAAGATTCCAAGAGCAAATACAAAGATTATAAATATGTTAGATGAAAATCAAATAGATTATCTTTATAAAACTTTAGTACATTTTAGAAAATCTGTTAGTAGAGTAAATCCATTTAGTGAAAAGAATTGTCCAAAAATTGTATCTCCTAATAAATGAAAGAGCGGGTGAAATTCCCGCTCTTTTTTATAATTTAGTTTTTTGAAATCTTACAAAGTCATAGTTATCATTTTCATCATTCTTTTTACCATAATGGCATTTAGCAAACATATTCACACACCAACATATAGTAGACGCATGTAATCTATCCATACCATAATCTCGTAAATAACTTCGCAACATATCGTCAGCTATTTCTTTAGAAACATATTCTGTACAGTACATAGCATCATGTAGTATATAAATTCCATTATATTCATAGTCATTGGTCCACCCTTTAGCAAACCATTCAAACATTTTTGGAATACTACCGCCATCAGTCATAAATCCTGGGTAAATGGTAATGGTATATTTGTATTCTTTATCATCCAGTGTAATAGTGAAGATATCATCTACAATATACCATTCGTTTACTTTATGCCAAGTAAATTCAGAACATTTGTAATTATAAAATGAAGCCATTGTAAAACCTATTCAAAGTCAGAAGCAATATCGTCTAGTTTTTTCTGTTCAAGTCCTTGTTTATATTTCTTTATAGCTTCTGGTTTTTGTGATTCCAAATAATCCAAAAGTTCTTGAATAGTAAACTGTGCACCAGGAACTTTTTGGGCTATCTTTTTAGCTTCTTTAGTTGTTATTTCATTAGGTGGGTCTGGAAGTTTAGTATTATCATTTATTTTTCTAGTATCATACCACATGAATGGTTTACCATCTTCAACTATATACTCTATTTCAGAAATATAGTCTTTTGGATTTGGATTTGTTTCAAAGTTTTTATCTTTTTCCCAAAGCATTCTACTAACTTTATCATGTTTTCTATGCCAGTTATTGTAGTAATCTGGAACTTCATGCACCCCTTGTGATTCAACTATAATATCATTAGTAATTCCTGGGTATTCTTTTTCTAAATCTTCAAAGAATTTTTTATCAGAATCAAACCAAGACCAATCACCACCTAAAGCATTTTTTGCTTCTACACCTTCTAAAGTAAATGGTTTATCTTCAAGTAGGTCTTTACCATATTTACCCTTCTTTTCAGCAAATTCTTGGGCGAGTTTAGTTCTCTTTTTATCTACTGCAATTTTACCATTCTTTGCTCTTTTTAGAATAGGTTTGGCAATAGAGATAGCATTAGCTTCATAAGGGCTTTCTTCATTGAGTCTATTTTCCCATGAATTTTCCCTTATTTTATCTTCTAACCATTCTCTCAAATTCATATTATTCCTCCAACAATTTTCTGGTAGAACTGGCTTTTTTAGCTTTATTAGCTTTCTTTAGGGCTGTACCACCCATGTGTAAAGTCATAGCATCTAAAGCTGCTAATGGAAAACTACCTTCTTTTATACCATAATACATTGGAACTACATCTTCTGCTAACTTATCAGCAAATTCTAAAGCATTACCTTCAGGATTGTTGTAGTAATAAGACATAGCTTCATATCCTGGTATCATTTCTTTCCAATTTTCCCATACACTTGATGGAGAACTAAAATCTGTATTATTATACATTTCTTTTAGTATCTCTATCAAATCTGGTGTATCTTTGGAAAATGTTCCAGCATCAAATAAATCTTCCATATTTACCTCCAATTAGAAATCTTTCATCAATTCAATTTCTTTATTCATACTAGTTCTGAATTTATCTAATAATTCGGTCTTTTCTTTAGAAGATAAATCTGTTCTATTTTTGATTTTATCTATTCCTTCAGCAATTCGTTTCATTATAATATAACGATTTTCTTTAGAAATGTCATCCATTTTGGCAACGTGTTTATTAGCTTTATCACCCCAATCAGTCAATCCCCAACGAGTAGCACCTTCAATGTTATCTATTGGAGCAGTTGCGTCAAACACAGATTCAAAATCTTTTAGTGTAGTAGCATATTTGTTTCCAACATCATTTTGGCCTATATACCAGTTATATAATGGATGTCTATAATAGCCATCTTTCTTTTTATTATATGGCTTTAGTTCTGTACGAAATTCACTTACTTCTGGTAATTCAGCTTCAATATTTTCCCAAGCAAAATCTGGGTTTTCATATAAATTATAAGTTTTAGGAATATCATTATATAAATCTACAGCAGTTTTATATTCATCTGGAATATAATTATCGGTATAATTGTTAGTCACAATTATTTCGTCTTTATCTAAATTTCCAAATAAATCATTATATTTTTGAATATCTTTATCTGTAAATACAGAAGGTTTTACTTTTGAATTTCTAAATTCGTCCATAGCTTCAACTTTAGTTTGAAAACCTTCTTCTACACCTTCCATTAGATAGTCTTTTAGAGCATTATTGTATTCTTTACCAGTATATGGTTTGAAACCTCTTGAAACCATAGACATATCTTCATAAACACTTTTTGGTGGTTCTGTATATTCTGCATCAGTCAACCATGGTGTATCTTCAGTAACATTCAAATCACCATATTCAAAAGCATCATTATATTTTTCAGCTAGTTTACTGGCTTCTTTGTATTTCTTTTCATCAATTTCTGGTGCTACATCAGAAATTTCAATTTTCTTTGGTGTTTTATAACCATATCTTTTAGCTTTTATTTTAGTTTTTGGTACTTTAGAAAGTTTAGCTATAATACTTGCATTATCTTCATAGGGACTATCTTCGTTTAGTCTTTGTTCCCAAGAATTCTCACGAATTTTATCTTCAATCCATTGTTTCAAATTCATAAATTTACCTCTATATAAAAATAGAAAAAAGGACTATGGGCTTTTTGGCCCGTAGCCCTTTTATTATTGTTTTATGTTTATGACTGTATTACTTTACATAGAAAGCAGCAACAGCTCTTGGTTCAACAGTACCAGCGAGGGTAACGATGTCCCAACGAGTATCGTCAGTCATATCACGGAGGTCAACCAAACGGTTCTGGTGAACAGTCAAACCTTCTACAACAGGAGATTTAGCATATTCAGCACCGGCAGCATCAATCTTGTCCATGGTTTCAAATTCGTAAGAACCATCAGCACGAACAATACCAGTGAAATACTTACCAGCTTCAGGGGCAGAAACAGCACCAGTTACAGCACTTACAGCACTGAAAGAAGTACCATCTTCCTTAGCGATTTCACGAGTACCACCCTTGGTGATATCCTTAGCACGAACCTTTACGATTACACCAGTGTTACCAGTAGCGGTTACATCTTCAAGAGTGATGAAAGCCTGATCCATAGAAGTTGGGTCACCAACAGTATCACAAGCCTTTACACCTTCAATGAACAATGGAGTAGCCTTTGGAATCTTATTACCAGAAAGACTTGTACCAGAAAGTACGACATCCCAAATCTTGCTATCGTTTGCGTTAGCAGATACATTTGTTACAACTGAGCCATTCAAAGCATTAGAAGTAGCAGATGTGAGATTCAATACTGGCAACCATCTCTGTGAACGATATTCAGCACCATGGAAACGACCTAATAGACCCTTGGAGTACATATCAGGAGCATCAACTGGAACGAATTGCTGACCGTTAGAAGTCAAGATTGCTTCAACATTTGGGTCAACGAAGCCATAGAGGTCTTCAGAAACAACGGAAGCCAAGTGAGCAGCAGCCTGAGAAAGTGGTGTGAAACCAGAACCAATGAAAGCTGTACCAACTTTACCAAGGTCATTTTCAATAGCCTTACGAACTACACCCTGAATCAACTTCTGACCATTTGGTTTAGCAATTTCATCTTCCCAATCTTCAATATCTGTAGCTTTTTCAATTGCATTGGTATTGATGAGAACGTGCCATGGGTCAAGAGAAAGAGTGACCTTACGTTCAGCAAGAGCAATCTTATCACCAGCTTGGTAAGCAAGACGGTTTACAGCATCACCAGTGTCACGGATATAGAAATCATAATCCTGACCGTTGTTTTTACCAACTAACTGGTTAGCGAAAAACTTTTTAGAACCAACGGTCAAATAACCAGCAGCTTCAGCAGCACGGATAGCAACCATTGTAACGAGTTTGTTTGTAGCAAATGTGTTAGAACTAGAAATAGCCATAATATTTTTTCCTCGGTCAATAAAGACCTATTATAATGAATTTGTTATTTGTGATATTTGTTCTTTTGTTTCAACTTGTGTAAGATAGCATTTGGGTCAAACACAGTTTTTGAATCTTTGTGTGCTTCAGATTTTGTAACTGAACCAATTACTGGTAAAGCAGGCTTTGTGTCTTCGTTCTTTTCTGGAACTGCTCTATTTCTATTGGCTAGTTGTGCTTTAGCATACAAAACTTTTTCTTCCAACTTTTCCATTTCTCTAAATTTACCCATAGATGTGTGTTTGGATAAAACTTGTTTTAGATAAGATGGTTCACTAACAAGAATACGAATAAGAAGAGGTGAGATATCACTATCATCTAAGAAAGATAAAACTGCACCATCTTTATCATAAGCATCCAATGTTTTCAATAGTTTTGGACCTTCAGTCTTTACAATGCTATTGAATCTTTCTTGTTCAACTTCATCTGGAAAACAATTAGAAATCTTCTCATTATTGCGTCTATCATATTCTTCGGCTTGTGCTTCACGAATCTGGTCTTCAATAAATTTTGAATGTCTTTCTTTATCTTTCATATCAACTTGATAATCAAGATAATCTTGTGTATTTCCACCAAAGTTATCAAGAGTTAGACCTTTGAATTTGGTAAGTTCTTCTTTCAAAGAACGATTTTCTTCCATCAATTTTTTGATACGAGCTTGCTTCTTTTGGAAAGCATAGTCAATCTTTTCTTGTCTAGTATATGTTGGTTTCTTCTCAATCTTGGCTTCAACATCTACTGGCTTTGTAGAAGTTTCATCTTTGACTGTATCTGGATTTTGAGTTTGTGTGTCAGAATCAACTATACCAGTTGTAGTTGGTTCTTCTTTTACTACTTCCTTAGGGGTTTCAACATTAGCCGATGTATCAACTTCCTGTGGTTTTGTATCGGATTTGTTCTCTACATTTGCATATTTCTTGTAGAGTTCATTGACTTGTTCTGAATTCATATAAACGATTCCTATTGACCAGGGTATTTGAAATGTTTTGAACAATAGCCCTGTTCCATTGTTCTCATATAAAATTAGTAGTGGAGCCGAAGAGAATCGAACTCTTCCATCAACTTTGCAAAAGTCAATCGCCGCCTTGGAACATGCGGTCCCATATAAGAAGATAGTATATTTCAACTATCTTCTATAATAAATTAGCGTAGTATTTCGTATTCCATTATCATGTCTATGTTGTAGTCACTTGGTAATGATGAAGATTCTTCAACTTTCACAGCACTACCATCAATAAACATAGTTGGATAAAGAACTGGGAAAGTGCCCCAAGTATACCAACCGCCAGCTGGTAGCCAAGTACCATTTACATGAGCAACTAATCCCCACGTATAATCAACACCGTGAATACCTTTCAAAATTATTTCAGTAAAAGCAGTAGGTATAGTTCTTGTATTTACCATAGTTCTGACTTTCATCTTTACATTGATATTTGTCGTACCAACAGTAAAGAATTGAACATTTTCAAATGGAACAGTAGAATTGTATATCAAACCACAATTCAAGGCGGTCGGAACTACAAATGTGTGATATCCTTGGTTATTCTGTGCAAAAGTATTTTCTGTAGCAGAAAAATAATGACGTGGTTTAGCCAAATATGTTCCCTGAATAACTGCTAGGTCTGGAATAAAAGCACCAGTATTATACTTGTATGAATAGTTGTGATGAGTTTCATCTGGGTCAAAGTTTGAACGGTCAATAACAATTGCCATACCTTGAGCAGCATTAGAATTGTTGTATTCAATCTTTCCAGAAACTACAGCCTGAGTCAATGGAGCACCATACATGTAATATGTTGAACCCAAAGTATTATTGAGCAACGTAACTACAAAGTTTGCATCATTTGCAGTATGCATAATAGCACCACTTACAGTACATCTCTGTATGTTTAGAACACCATGAACTGTGATAGCATTATAGAATATACTATTTGAACCAACTACGTGAACGTTAGCATTTACACTACCAGTGATAACTGAATCATGTGCTGCAAACTCACCAGCATAAAATTCACCATTAGTAAAAGTAACTTCTGAATTGTTCTTTATTACAACATTTGGTCTTGCTGTCAATTGAGTTGTTGTGATAGCAATATTACAGTTATCAATCACAAGTGCTTGAAGATTTGAATTCAACTGAACTGGTCCACCACAATTTTCTAAACCAATAGTAACTTGTGTTATTTCAAAACCAGTTGAGAAAACAGCATTCTTGAATGTGACACCACCAACCCAGTTTATAATACCATTACAGTTAGCATAAAGTGTTCTACCATTGAAGTCAATTGTTTGATTTGGTTTCTGAACTCTAAGCTTCAACCATTTCCAAGTTGTAGGCCA
>AUXO013269483.1_pt1 | contig 21614 bp, 17 predicted proteins | sample 768731 | NCBI WGS metagenome assembly AUXO01 (sample SAMN02715735, study PRJNA202380) | gut metagenome | biome: sheep rumen | host: Ovis aries | place: New Zealand: Palmerston North
CTGTTCATTTGTGTAACTACAGCTAATACGTAGTTCATTACTGGTTTGTTTCCGATGTATACAATATTTTCTTCTGCCATTTTTGTTCCTCCATAAGATATGCTATTTCATATAGCTACTAATAACTATGTAATTTAATGTATTTAATAATATCTATTTTTATTTCTAAATATTTTAAACTAAAAAAAAATAGGGGGATTAAATAGATTTCATTTATTTAATCTCTTAACATCAGAAGTTTATTTGTTGAACTTAAAATTGCATCTATGCTGGCTTTAACAATATCTTCATCAGTTGCTCTACCAGTGGTTTTATTACCTTCTTCATCAACAGTAATTACAAACACTTCTCCTAAAGCATTTGTTCCTCCAGTTATAGCTTCAATATGATACTCTTCAAGTTCGATATGAACTATTTCATTCACTAATGATTGAATAGCATTTAATGCTGCATCTACAGGACCAACACCTGTTTCTGCTTTATATTTTACTTGTCCATCTAAATCTAATTTCACAGTAGCTGTAGGTAATGTACTGTCTCCGGTCATTACATTAATACCTAATAATTTAATTCTTTCTTTAGTAGGTTTTCCTTGTATTGCTTCTGCAATTGATCTTAAATCGATATCAGTAATGGTTTTTCCAGCATCACCTAAACTCTTAACTTTTTTGAATAATTCATCAAATTGTTTGTCGTCTAAGTTTATGTTATATTCATCTAATTTTGATTTAATTGCATTAGCTCCGGTTAGTTTTCCTAATACAATTCTTCTTTTATGTCCAACTTCCTCTGGATAAAATGCTTCATAAGTATTACTATTTTCTAAAACTCCTTGAACATGGATACCAGCTTCATGTGCAAATGCATTTTCACCTACAATAGCTTTGTTTGGTGGCATTTTTACTCCAGTAATTCTTGAAACAGTTTCTGATGTGTTGAATAATAATTCTGTGTTAATGTTTGTATTTATGTTATATGCTTTCTTTAAAGCCATAACTATTTCTTCAAGTGAAGCATTTCCTGCACGTTCTCCTAGACCATTAATGGTACATTGTGCTTGTTTAGCTCCTGCTTCTATAGCTGCTAATGAATTTGCTACTGCTAAACCAAAGTCATTATGACAATGAACACTTATAGGTACATTAATTACTTCTTTAATGTTTGTAATTAATTCATTCATTTTCATAGGAATTGTAACTCCTACTGTGTCCGGAACATTGATTTTATCTACTTTGGCTTCTTGTACTGCTCCAAAAACTTCTAACAGATAATCCAGTTCTGTACGTGTAGCATCTTCACAAGAAAATTCAGCTACAATTCCATGATCTTTAATGTAATCGACCGCATTTACTGCTTTTTCAAGAATTTCTTCTTTACTCATTTTGAGTTTGTATTCTCGGTGGAGGGGTGAAGTACCAATAAAAGTATGGATGTAATCTGCATCAGAATCTATAGCTTTATCTATATCAACTGTTAATGCACGAGCTAATCCACTAATCTGTGCATCAAATCCGATTTTTGCTGCTTCTTTAAATGTTTTCTGTTCACCGGGTGATGCTGCTGGGAAACCCAATTCGATAACATCTACTCCGAGTTTGTCTAATTTTTCTGCTACTATTATTTTCTCATCAGTTGTTATCGTAACACCAGGTGTTTGTTCACCATCTCTTAGAGTGGTGTCATATATCATAACATCTGATGGTGGGTTATACGTCATTTAATTTTCACTCCTTTGTTTATTATAATACTATTATTTTTATCATTTTATTTAATAGTATCTGTAAATAATATTTAATTTAAATATTGGTTGAATATTATTATTTTAAAAATTATTAAGACATGCTAAGAATTAATGTTGTAAAATTACGTATTCCCGGAGCTAATCCTAAAATAAATATGGATAACTTTAACATATGGTTTGAACTTTCTTCAATAACTTCCATATCAATAATGTATAAAATTAATAAAATTATAATAATTTTCAAAGGATACATTACAAATGCAGTACCGGTAAGATTAATCATAAATGTAGGAAAAACATGCTGTTCATAATAACCAAAAAAATCCATAGCAACAAATGTCGAAGTTGCATCAAAAATATGAGATGATAAAACTTCCAAATTTCCCTTATTTTTTAACAAATTAATTTTATCTTTGAATAAAATGAATAATGTTGTAATAAACGCCCATAAACATAATTCTAATATTAAAATTCCATAATTTAAGCCATGTTTTATCATTAAAAACATGTTTGGAATACAAAATAATATTCCTGTTATGGTAAGTATATGAGTATATCTGATATTGTATCTCTTTTCAATTATAATGCTGATAATTAAAAGAAAAATAGTTAAAATGCCAATAAAAATATAAATCCCGGGAGTTGCAAGTAAATGAATACGTGGATAAATATTATTATCAACTAAAGCCCTACTAGTTGAACCTAGTATAATTATTGGAATTAGTGGATATGCTAATTCTAAAGGATCTTTATTAAGTTTATTAAATAATTTAATTAATCCTATAATTATAATGCCTAAAATTATACCAAATACAATCGTGTTAAATAAGGTATAACCAGGGTGTAAATAGAAAAAATTTTCCCTTATAAAATCCGTAAACATATGTATTATTTTAAATATTTTTTTTAAAATATATTTTGATATTTTTAGTTTAATTTATTAATTATTTAGATAATAAATAATATTAATTGATATTTAAGTGGAGATAATATGACCGAAACTAACAGTATATTAATTAAAGATACAACAATTATTTCGGATGAAATAAAAAAAGCATCTATTTTAATTGTCGATGACACTATTCAAGAAATTAGTTCATCATTAAATAAAAATGATGCCGATAAAACAATAGATGCAACAAATAAAATTACAATTCCTGGTTTGGTAAACACACATTCACATGTTGCCATGACATTATTAAGAGGTGTTGGTGATGATCAAAGTTTACAAACTTGGTTAAATGACTATATATGGCCTAAAGAAGCAAATTTAAATGAAGAACTTGTTTATTATGGTTCAAAGTTAGCAATGGCTGAAATGATTAAAACAGGAACAACCACATTTAATGATATGTATTTTTTCATGGAAGAAACAGCAAAAGCAGTTGATGAATCTGGTATGAGAGCAGTACTGGGCTATGGTATGATTGATTTGTTTGATGATGAAAAAAGAAAATCAGAACTTAAAGTATCTAAAAAACTCATTGAGTCCTGCCATAATACTTGTGAAAATAGAATTCAAGTAGCAGTAGCACCACATGCACCTTACACATGTTCTGAAGAATTAATAAAACAATCTTATGAATTAGCAAAGAAACATGATTTAAAATTACATATGCACGTATCTGAAACAAAAAAAGAAGTAGATGACATTTCAAAAGAAAAAGGAGTTACTCCATTTAAATATTTGGACAATATAGGGGTTTTAGATTCAAATATGATCGCAGCACATGGTGTCTGGACAACAGATGAAGAAATGAAAATACTTAAAGAAAAAGAAGTTTCAATAGCACATAACCCTTCAAGTAATACGAAATTAGCATCAGGTATTGCACCAATCACAAAATACTTAAAAAATGATATAAATGTGTCTATAGGTACTGATGGTGTTTCCTCAAATAATAATTTGGATATGTTTAGTGAAATGAAACTAACAGCCTTATTACAAAAAGTTAATTCCTTGGATCCTCAAGTATTACCAGCTAAAGAAACATTTGATATGGCAACAAAAAATGGTGCAAAAGCACTTGGAATAAATGCTGGTTCAATTGAAGAAGGTAAACTTGCTGATATTGTATTAGTAGATACATTAGTTCCACACATGACTCCTGTGAGAAATGCATTAAGTAATATAGTTTATTCTTCATTAGGTACTGATGTAGATACAGTAATCTGTAATGGAAAAATATTGTTAGAAAACAAAGAATTACAAACAATTAACGAACAAGAAATTATTCAAGAAGTTAATGAACATGCTTTTGAATTATAACTTCTTATACTATTTTTTTTAAAAAAAGTTGTTTTTCATGAATCAATAACGACTCATGAAATAAGGTTAGTGATTCCAACATAAGAAACTAATTTTTGGAATGCATCTTTAGGAACAACAAGTATGTTTCCTTTACCATAATGGTCTGTTACTGTTGCTAAAAGTTCTGCTTTTTTTCCGTTAGTTTTTGTTGCATTTATAATACCATCAGCTAAACCTTCAATGGCATCTCCTCTGGTTGCTCCATTTTTATCTTGATCATTACGTAGGAAACTAAGAGAATCGTTAGTAACTTGTTGACCATTAGAGTATACTGGACCTACCGCATTAATCATGGCATCAATAGCATCAGGTGTAACTACCACTACAATGTCTGATTTTAAATCGGTATTATATTCTACTATTTGTTGAGCTCTTTTTGTACCATCTTCTAAATTTGAAGTCCATAATGAATCATGAAGATACCAATGATCAACTCCTTCACTACGCAAATCTGCAGGAGGGGTCATAGATGGATCATATAAACCTCCAGGATATACTTTGGTTACTTCACCCAATTTTCCATTATTTAAAGCAATGACAAATGCCATATCTACTGCACCAATACCAGCTCTTTGTTCACTCGGGTCTGTACATAAAACTAAAATATTATGTTTTCCCTGAAAATTTGATTTTCCCTGCAAATATGATGAAAAAATAGAAATTCCAACAGCTGCAAGGGCTATAATTAAAATGATGATTAGGGCTAATATTATCTTCCTTTTAGATATCATTATAATTCCTCTAATATTTGTTTTCAATAATTTCTTACTCTTTTATTATATTTTTCAATTTATATATTTATGATACTTTTTTTACTTATGAAATAAAGATATATTAATAATTTAGGAAAGGGATTAAAATGAGAATACCTGAAAGCATCAGAAACACTAAACAATTTCATAAAGCAAGGATATTGAAACATAAAATTGAAGACTCTAAAGGCATATACAAGGATAAATTCAAGCATAATTTAAAAGAAGTTTTTAGAAAAAAACGTCATTTAAGTAATGATCAAAAAAAAGAAATTATTTCACTAATAGATAAAGATAATTCTGGCAATGATATTCCTCTCTTTGAAAATAATCCCCTAGTATCAATAATAATTGTCAATCATAACGGTGCTTCTCATTTAACAAGATTACTTGGATGTATAGATGAAACAATACATTTAAACTATGAAATAATTATCATAGATAATGCATCAGAAGATAATTCTCTTGAAATTATAAATCATCATAAACATTTGCCCATAACAGTAGTTGAAAACCAAAACAATGAAACATTTTCATATGCAAATAATCAGGGAGTAAAAATATCAAATGGTGAATACTTATTATTTTTAAATAACGATACGGAACCATTGGATGGTTGGTTAAACCATCTTATGAAAACAATATTGTCTAATGATAATGTAGGGGCAGTGGGTTCTAAATTAATTTATCCTGATTGTGATTCATCTAAAATAAACAAAGAAAAATCATACACCATTCAACATTCTGGAATAATATTTAAAGAGGGTGATGGTTATATAAAACCATTTAACCGGGACAATTCATTAGAATACAATGAATCTATAAATAAAAAACAAGAAGAAGAAATAATTGCAGTTACTGCTGCATGTTTACTCATCAAAAAATCAACATACTTTGAAGTAGGTGGATTTGACACTCAATACGTATATGGTTATGAAGATGTAGATTTATGTTTAAAATTACATCAGGCAGGTTATAAAAATATTTATAATCCAAAATCAATGTTATATCATTATGAATTTGGTACACAAGAAAAAGATAATAAAAAAGAAGTACGTGACCGAAGATTAAACAATCAAAAAATATTCATAACAAGATGGAATAAATGGTTACGAAAAGAACTTATGAATGATCTTATAAATAAACAGGGTATATTCACAAACAAACCATTAACAGTATCATTTGTTGTAACACAATCTGATGAAAATACAACAGCAGGAGATTATTTCACTGCTTTAACTTTAGCAAAACAATTAGAAAAATTCGGATGGAAAATTAAATACCAATCAAGAATTAATACAAAAGGACAAAGAGACTGGTACCACGTAGACGAAGATGTGGATGTACTAATATCATTACTTGATTCATATGATTTAACTAAAGTACAATGTAATAATGGGTTATTAGTTAAAATAGCATGGCTAAGAAATTGGTTTGAACGATGGGTGGAAAATCCATCCTTCCTAAAATACGATATAATATTAGCAAGCAGTCAAAAAGCATGTGAATATATTGAAGAAACAACAAGAAAAAAAGCAATATTATTCCCATTAGCATCAGATTTAGACATGTTTAATGAAAATATCAAGAGTGATTCTGAATATGAATGTGATTATTGTTTTACTGGAAGTTATTGGGATGCAAAAAGAGAAATAATCAACTTTTTAAATCCAGAAAACATAAACTACACATTTAATTTGTATGGGACAAATTGGAATAAAATTCCTAAATTATCAAAATATGCAAAAGGTTTCGTAAAATATGAAGACATGCCTAAAGTATATGCATCAACAAAACTTGTGATTGATGATGCAAATCATGTGACGAAAGAATGGGGTTCAGTAAATAGCAGAGTTTTTGACAGTTTAGCTGCAGGAAAGTTAATAATTACTAATGGAACTGAGGGAAATGATGAGATATTTGAAGGAAAACTTCCAGAATATCATTCAGAAAAAGAATTAACTAATTTAATAAATTATTACTTATCTAATCCTAAAGAAAAAGAAGAAAAAATCAAAGAATTACAAAATATAGTTTTTAAATATCATACATATGAACATAGGGCAAATACACTTAGAAAGACAATAGAAAATTATTATGAAAAACCAAAAATTGCAATAAAAACTCCAGTTCCTTCATGGAATGAAATATATAAATGGGGAGATTATTATGTTGCAGAAGGTCTTAGTGAAGAATTCGAAAAAAAGGGTTTTGTTGTAAAAGTACAAATGCTATCTGAATGGGATGACTCCTCAGATTCTATTGTGGATACAGTTATTGTTCTTAGGGGTCTTTCACGTTACACTCCTAAAGTTCAGCATCAAAATATAATGTGGAATATTTCACATTCTGATTTAGTTTCTCTAAATGAATATGAATTATATGATCATGTATTTATTGCATCAAAATATTGGGCAGAACAATTAAAAACTAGGATAAATGTTCCAGTAGAATGTATGTGGCAATGTACAAATGATCATAAATTTTATCCAGAATATAATGAAAAATATGATTCCGAATTATTATTTGTAGGTAACTCTCGAAAGGTTTATAGAAAAATTTTAAAAGATTTATTACCTACAGAACATGAATTATCAGTGTATGGTGCTGATTGGGGTGGAATTATTGATAAAAAATATATTAAAGGTGAACATATATCAAATAAAGAGTTACATCAAGCTTATTCATCATGTAAAATATTGTTAAATGATCATTGGGAAGATATGCGTGAAAAAGGTTTTATATCTAACAGGATATTTGATGGAATAGCATGTGGTGCATGTATATTATCAGATTCTGTAGAAGGATTGGATGAACTATTCCCAAATCGCGTTTATACCTATAGTGATAAAAATGAACTAAGTTCTTTAATTGAAGATATAATTAATAATCCACAAAAATCAGCTGTTGGTATTAAAGGACATACTTATAAAGATAGGGTTAATCAGTTTATCAAAGTAATTGTATAATCTTAATTATAGTAAGATTTAAAAATATTGTTAAATAAAGATTTTATTAATAGAAGTTTATATAATATTTTTTCATATTTTTTTTTAAAATATTATTATAAATTCAGAGGATTAAATTATGAGTCAAATTCAAATTAAAGAATTAAATACTTTCAGTAAATATAAATCCTTATTAAGTGAATTAGTTAGGAAGGATATAAAAAATAAGTATCGTAATTCTGTATTAGGAGTTTTATGGAGTTTACTGGATCCATTACTGTCTATGATAGTCTTGACAATAGTATTTTCAACTCTTTTCCACAGGGTGCATGATTATCCAGTTTATTATTTGTCTGGACAGTTAACTTATAATTTGTTTAGAAGTGGTTCTACACAGGCAATGAAAAGTTTAGTGGGATCTGCAAATATTTGGAAATCAGTATATGTTCCTAAATATTTATATGTACTATCGTCAGTTTTATCCAATTTTGTAACATTCCTATTCTCATTAATAATATTATTTGGAATAATGTTAGTTCTTAGAGTAGATTTTACAGTATATATGATATTTGCTAGTTTACCTATATTGATTATATTAATCATGGCTTTCGGAGCAGGTTTGATTTTAGGTACTTTGAATGTATTCTTTAGGGATGTTGAACATTTATATTCGGTATTTTGTTTAATGTTGATGTATGCTATGCCTATATTTTATCCTGCAGACATTTTACCAGCTCAATTCAAATTTATACAAACCTACAATCCATTATTCTATTTGTTAACATGTATGAGGGATTGTTTCTATTATGGTAAATTGTATAGTTTGACAGAAATATTAATTCCAACAGTTGCAGCATTTGTCCTATTGGGTATTGGAATTATATTGTTAAGAAAATATCAAGATAGGTTTATATTGTATGTATAATTTGGGGAGGAAAATATGTCTGATGAAACAATGATTGAAGTAAATAATGTGAGCATGGAATTTAACTTAAGTGAACAAAAAACAGACAATCTTAAAGAGTTTGTAATTAAGTTTATTAAAAGAGAACTTCATTTTCAATCTTTTTGGGCATTAAACAACATATCTCTAAAAATTAATAAAGGAGACAAAATAGGATTTTTAGGATTAAATGGTGCAGGTAAAAGTACATTACTTAAAATAATAGCAGGGGTTCTAAAACCAACTAAAGGTGATGTTAAATTATATGGTACCATAGCACCTCTTTTATCATTAGGTGCAGGTTTTGACCCAAATTTTTCTGGAAGAGATAATATTTATCTTAATGGAGCTGTTTTGGGTCATTCAAGAGCTGAAATGCAAGAAAAGTTTGATGATATAGTTGAATTTGCAGAATTAGGTGAATTCATTGATGTTCCAGTTAAGAATTATTCGTCTGGTATGAAATCTCGTTTAGCATTTTCAATAGCTACCTCTGTTAACCCTGATATTATTATTCTTGATGAAGTATTATCTGTAGGAGATATGTCTTTCCAGCGGAAAAGTAAAGATCGTATGAATAATATGATGTCTGATGCTACATTATTATATGTTTCACACTCTGTCGGTTCTGTTAGAAATTTATGTGATAAAGCAATATGGTTACATAAAGGTTCAGTTATTGCAGCAGGAGAGGTAAATGAAATATGTAATCAATATGAAACATATGTGAAAAATTTATAACTCTTTTTATCTTTTTTTTAAACTTTTTTTGGAGATGTTTTTTTGTATGAAATATAATATAAATTCTTTAGTTACAGTTGCAATTCCAAATTATAATAATAAAGAATTGTTAGAAAAGTTATTATTATCCTTAAAAAAATCAATTGAATTATCACAAGTAATTATTGTGGATAATGCATCACAGGATGGGAGTGTTGATTTAATTAAAGAAAAATTTCCAGAAATAACTTTGATAGAAAATGATACTAATAAAGGTTTTGCATATGCAGTTAATCAAGCAATAAAATTAGTTAAAACAGAGTATGTGTTCCTATTAAACAATGATACTATCATTGAAGAAGATACAATAATTAATTTAATAAAAACAATAAAATATTCCGATGATATTTTTTCTGTTTCTTCTAAAATGATTCAATATTACAATAGAGATTTATTGGATGATGCTGGTGATGAATACACTATTCTGGGTTGGAGTAAACGAAGAGGCTATGGAAAACATATTTCAAATTATTCTGTTGATGAAGAAGTATTTAGTGCTTGTGCCGGTGCAGCATTGTATCGAATGTCTATATTTAACGAAATAGGTTTATTTGATGAAAACTTTGAAAGTTATGTGGAAGATATGGATTTAAGTTTTAGAGCAAGATTGCATGGCTATAAATCATATTATTCATCTAAAGCAATTGTTTATCATGTTGGAAGTGCAACATCTGGGTCTCGTTACAATGAATTTAAAGTAAAAATTTCTGCAAGAAATAATATTTATCTAATTTATAAGAATATGCCTATTCTGATGAAATTAGTCAATGCATTATTTATTATTTTGGGCATTTTAATTAAATTAATATTTTTTTATAGAAAAAATCTTGGAAATGCATATCTTGAAGGAATTAAAGAAGGTTTTAAAACAAGGAATAAATTAACAAAGACAAACACTTCATTCATAAATGTTTTGAGGATTGAATTTTTATTAATTAAGAATACATTAACTTTTCTTAAATAGGTGTTTTTATGGATTTATCAATAATTATTGTTAATTACAAAACATATAACTTAACAAAACAAACAATAGACTCTGTTGTAAGCACTATTAATAATTTAAATTATGAAATTATTGTAGTTGATAATGCATCTTGTGATGGTAGTTTAGAAAAATTGGAAAAAGATTTTAACGAATTTTCCAACATATATTTTATCGCAAATGAAAACAATGATGGTTTTGCCGTAGCAAATAATATGGGGTTTAAAAAAGCTAAAGGTGATTATACTCTCTTATTAAATAGTGATGTTATAGTTAAAGAAAATACTATTGATGAATCGGTTAATTTTATTAAAAATCATAAATCTATTGGAATTCTTGGTTGTAAAGTTGTATTACCTGATGGTAAATTAGATAAAGCTTGTCGCAGGTCTTTTCCAACATTTGAAGTTTCTTTTTATAGAATGTCGGGCTTGTCCAAATTGTTTCCTAAAAGTAAAAGATTTAATAAATATAACTTATCATATCTTGATGAAAATGGGGTGTATCCTTTAGATTGTGTTGTTGGAGCCTTTATGTTAATCCGATCCGATATTTTATCTAAATGTAATGGTTTGGATGAATCTTATTTTATGTATGGTGAAGATATTGATTTGTGTTATAGGGTTAAAGAAATGGGTTATGAAGTATACTATTTTGGTAAATATGAAATAATTCATTTTAAAGGTGCTAGTGGTAAAAACAAACGATTATTGTATGAATTTCATAAATCTATGGAAATTTTTTATAATCAACATTACAAAAAACAGGATTCTTTTATAGTAAATATCATTACATATTTTAGTATTTGGTTCTTGTATTATGTTAAACTGATTATATTACAGTTTAAATCTTTTTTTTAATCTATCTTTTTTTAAATATTTATATTAAATATGAATAACAAAATATCTATTATCAACGTGGTAATATGATTAGGGAAAACCAACAGTTATTCAATATATTGATTGTTATATTTGACATGTTTGTATTGATATTTTCTACATTATTTTTAAATATTGGTTTTGTCTCTAAACTTGCTGGTTTTGATTCAAAATTAAATTTTGTTGAATTATTAACTTTTTTAATTGTTTTAATCCCTACATATATTATATTGTATTATAATTTTTCATTATATGCACCGCAAAGGACTAATAGATCTATTTTTTCAGAGGCTTCGTCAATTGCACAAGTTAATCTAATAGAATTTTTAATATTGACTGCAGTGACTTTCCTGGAAATTGTCAAGGTTCCAAATAATTTTTTAATATTCTTCTTGGTGTTCAATTTTTTATTTGCCGTAATAGAAAGGGCTTTGATCAGGTATTTCTTGAGATATATGAGATCACACGGTTTCAATATTAAATATGTTTTAATAATAGGTGCTGGGGAAGTAGGACAAAATTTAATTGATACAATTAATCAAAATTCTTATTTAGGATATAAAGTCATAGGTTTTCTTGATGATAATATTGAAACATCTGTAAAAGGTGTGGATATAATTGGGAAAGTCGATGATTTGGAAAAAATTCTATCATCTGATTTAATTGTTGATAGAGTAATTCTAAGTATTGCACCACGACATTATAAAACTATTGAATCTCTGATGTTTACATGTGAAAAAAATGGGGTTAGAGCAGATATAGTTCCCGATTATTATAGATATCTTACAGCACATCCTAATATTGAATTATTGGACAATATTCCTTTAATTAGTGCAAGATATCTTCCATTGGACATTTTTTATAACAGTATTATAAAACGAATATTTGATGTAATATTTGTTATATGTGTATCAATAATTATTTCACCTTTATTATTGGTGGTTGCCTTAACTATTAAATTCACATCTCCTGGGCCAATAATTTATAAGCAGGAACGTGTGGGTGAAGGTGGAAAAATATTCATGATATACAAGTTTAGAAGTATGTATTCTGATAATGAATATATTGATGATAAACATTGGACAAAAAAGAATGATCCAAGGATAACTCCTGTAGGTAAAGTATTAAGAAAGTATAGTATTGATGAGTTACCTCAATTTTATAATATTTTTAAGGGGGATATGAGTTTAATTGGTCCAAGACCTGAACGACCATACTTAGTTAATAAATTTAAAGAATCAGTACCAAAATACATGATAAAACATCATGTAAGACCTGGAATGACTGGGTGGGCTCAAATAAATGGTTATAGAGGTAACACTTCCATAGTTAAAAGAATAGAATATGATATATATTATGTGGAAAATTGGACTATATTTTTGGATATGAAAATATTTTTAAAAACATTACCTACATTGGTAAATGATAAAAATGCATATTAGGTGATAATTGTGAATATAAATTTAAAAGAAAAGTATATTTTATTTGTTCCAGTTTTAGTAGCATTTATTTTTGCATTAATAGTTACTGTATCTAATGAATTCCCATTAAGTTGGGATATTTATACTCATATTAATTATGCTTTGGCATATTTACATTCTGGAATAACAAACACTGATTATTTGTTGAATGCACCTGTTGGAAAAACTATTGGTTATCCTCCATTATTCCATTTTGTATTAATTATTTTTTCTTCAGTGGCTGGTTCAAACTTCCTTAGTGGAGCAAGAATTTTACAAGTGGTTTTGGTTGTTGCTAATGTTTTAACAATAGTCTATGTTGCTTCTAAGTTTCATGATGGAAAAACAGGATTATTTGCAGGTTTAATATTAATTTCAAGTTTCATGTTTACTAGGATGTTTTTACCAATTCCAGAAACTCTTGCAATGATATTTTTCACACTTGCTATTTACATGTATTATAAAGCAACTGTTGAATCCAATTATGTTTGTGCTGTATTGGCTGCTATATTGTCTTTATTAACATTACTTACGCATTTTTCATCATTTGTGTACTTGATGGTATTGCTTGTGGTTTTAATGATTATTCAGTCATTTAATTTAAAAAACTTTTCAGGGGTAAAATATTATGTTTACACTATGATTCCTGTAGTTTTATTAGGTTTAATTGGATTGGTGGGATTACTTCTTGTTAATTCATCTCATTTATCTCAGGTGTTGTCTGGGATGGTATCTATTGTAAATAATCCTTTTGATTTATTTATGGGTCAAGTTGCAATGGGATTAGAAAGATACATTAAATGTGTAGGTGTCCTTTCTTTAATATTTGGAATTGTTGGGTTATATTATTCTTTTAAGAAAAGGGAATTTTATTTTGTATCTTTTTGGGCATTGGTTGCATTCTTATTCACTAATCTTCATTGGTTTGGTGTACCTGTATATACCTTTAGATTGTTGTTATACCTGATTGTACCTCTGGTGATTCTTGGTGGTTATGCATTATCTAATTTGGCAGATACATTTAAAACAATTAATAGATCATACAACCGTATATTAGTAGTAGCTATCATTATTTTATCAGTTATGTTATGTTCTATACATTTAATGGATTCTTCAGTGACAACTTTTAATGCTGGTACTGAACAATCAACTTTCCATATAGCTCCACCTACATCAGAAGAACAAGAAGTAATAAATTGGTTCAAAAATGAACAAACAGAAAATAAATCAATACTAACTAATAATTTATACTTCGGTACTGTGATATCAAGTATTGACGAAATACCAATACACTACGGTTTTGACATATATACTAACAAATCTCTGTCAAAATCATCAACAGAATCATTAAATAACGAAAAAATAGGATATATAGTTTATGATAAAAGTTTAATAATGAAAAATCAATCAGATTATGAATCATTAGATGTAAGATATGTAAATGGTAGTTTTTATCCATCATATTATTTTACTAAAGAAATAACAGAAGATAATTTTAATAATATACAATTACAATCAACAGAAAAAGCATTTGAAAATCAACGTTTTGTAGTATGTAAAGTTATTAGGAGTTAAAAAAAAATGAATATTACAATAATAGGAACAGGTTATGTTGGACTAGTCACAGGAACATGTTTTTCAGACATGGGAAATGAAGTATACTGTGTAGATGTATTAGAAGAAAAAATTTCAGCATTAAAAAAAGGAATAGTTCCTATATACGAACCAGGATTAGAAGAATTAATTAAAAGAAATTATGAAAGAGGAAATTTACATTTCACAACAGACTTAAAAGAAGGATTAGACCAGTCCGAATTATGTTTCATAGCTGTTGGAACACCAATGGGAGAAGATGGAAGTGCAGATTTACAATACGTAAGACAAGTAGCACTTCAAATAGGTCAAACAATTACTCACGACATGATAGTAATAGATAAATCAACAGTACCTGTGGGAACTGCCGACGAAGTTAAATCTATTATTATTAATGAACTAAAAAAACGAAATGAATCATTTAAAGTATCAGTAGTTTCAAACCCTGAATTTTTAAAGGAAGGAAATGCAGTGAATGACTTTATGCATCCTGATAGAGTAGTAATAGGAGCAGATGATGAAGAAAGCATAGAATTAATGAAATTATTATATGATCCATTTACAAAAAACCATGAAAGAATGATTACAATGGATGTTAAAAGTGCAGAAATGACAAAATATGCATCTAATTCTATGTTAGCAAACAGAATCTCTTTCATGAATGAAATGGCAAATATATGTGACAAAATCGGAGCAAATATCGACAACGTACGTAAAGGAATGGGAAGCGATTCTAGAATTGGTTCAAGCTTTTTATACCCCGGTTGTGGATATGGTGGAAGTTGTTTCCCTAAAGATGTAACCGCACTTATTAAAACAGCAACAGATGCAGGATATTCTCCAGAATTACTACAAAGTGTAGAAAAAGTAAATAATAATCAGAAAAAATATCTGGTAAATAAAATTAAAAAAGTTTTAGGTGATGATTTAAGTGGCATGACCTTTGCAATATGGGGGTTAGCATTTAAACCAGAAACTGATGATATGAGAGAAGCACCATCTATAACTATTATAAAAGGATTATTGGATGCAGGTGCTACAGTAAATGTTTATGATCCTAAAGCAATGGAAGTAGCCAAAAATTTCTACTTTAAAGATTGGGACATAAATTATTTCAATGATAAATATTCTGCTATAGAAAATGTAGATGTGTTGGTAATAATTACTGAATGGAAAGAATTCAGAAGCCCAGATTTCAATAAAATTAAATCAAATCTGTCTAAAAACATGATTTTTGATGGAAGAAATCAGTTTAAAAATAGTACTATGGAAAAATTAGGTATAAAATATTATGCTGTAGGAAAATAATTCCTACAACTCTCTTTTTTTTATTGTGTTTCTTCGCTTACAGTCTCAGTTTCATTATATTCATTTACATTTACATATAAATGACGTATTTTGTAAGGTTGGTTATTACTGTCATATAATGTGAATTTAATATCTTTTTTACCACTAGTCATAGTAATGTTAGTTTTAATGGTTTTATGTTCTTTATCTTTAAGATTAATTTTTTGTTCTTCGATAGTGTCATTTACAGTTTCATTATTGATTTCAATTTTTAATGTATACTGCATGTCTCTATGTTCATCATTTTTAATATTAATACTTAAATTTAACTCTTCACCATTACTAAAGTTATAATAACCGTTTTCATCAGGCATATAATGGATTCCAGATACTTCGAATGTTGTATTTCCTTGGAATAATGCACTAGGGCTATTTTCATTCCAATTTCCTGAAGTAACTAAAGCTGCTGAAGCAAATATTGCACATATAGCAACAACAGTAATAATTATAAAAAATCTATTTATTCTATAATCATTAAATAAATCATAAGTGTTTTTTTCTTTAATTCTTATGTAATATAATGGTAATAATATTAAAAGTGTAATAATTACTAATACCAATGAAACATGTCTCATATTCAACATATGTTCAAGTTGTACAACAATTAATCCAACAATTGAAGTAATAACTAAACTAGCAAATATGGATATTCCTAAACGTTCTATTAGTCTAAATTCGTCTTTGTAAGGATTAAGTATATTTAAAGTAAGATATCCTGGTAATAATGCTATAAAAGGAATACATAATCCAAACCATAATGGAATAACACTAAATGGTGGTACTTCCATTCCAATATAAGAAATAACACAGAATATAACTAACATGAAAATTACGCGTTTTAATTGTTTTTCTGTATATTCTTTTGGATTATTTATTCTACGGATGTTACTTCTAGTTCTTATTGCTGAAAGAAGGATTAATACTATTGCAATTAATGATAAAAATATTAAGATACTGCTAGCAGTCATTTTAAAGTAATAAACAATTCCTGCACATATTATTGAGAACACCAAACCAAAAGGTATTATCAATGTAACTTTTCGTAATATGTTTTTAATATCTAATAAGGGATGCTTTACTTTTGTTGCACTAATTCCAACTATTAAAAAGTTCACAGCAAATAATCCCACAAATAAAATAGTATTATTCACAAAGTTCATCAAACTTAATATAAGTGGTATTAATGTTAATATGAATAAAACAACCAAACTTTTGGATGTTGAATTAGCTATTTTTTTTCCCTCCATTAATCTAAAATATCTATATATAATTATTTAAATCTTAATTTTTAAACTTTGTTATTTTTTTTTAGATTAATTCCTCTATCTTTAATTTTATTATATTCTAGATTAAGTTATTTATAACATTTTAATCATATTATAATATATTGAATTTTAAGAATAAGGATTATAATTAATTTTAAATTAGGGTTAAACAATAGTTTTTCTCTTTTTATTAAAATATTTAAATTTTCTATAAAGATTAAAATTATTCTTAAATAAAATGTAGGTTGATTAAATGTTAAATGTTGATACTTTTATAACAGAACAGAAAGGAACAGGTGGAAAAATAAGACAATCAAATGAAGATTTTTTTGTAGATGAAGTTCCGTTACAATTACCTTCAGGGGAAGGTCCAAACACTTGGATGCACATAGAAAAAAATGGACGTACTACATTAGATGTTGTATTAGACATAGCCAGAGAATTACATTTAAGTAGAAAAAGGACAGGATTTGCAGGAATGAAAGATAGATCTGCAATTACAAGACAATGGTTATGCATATCTAACATAACTCCCGAAGAATTACCTGATTTTAACGAAGTATTACATAATGTTAAAATTCTCGAAATAAAACAAAATCAAAAAAAATTACGTATGGGGCAATTAAAAGGAAATAAATTTAAAATAAATATTAGAAATACAAACAACCCCTCAGAAGATAAGGCGATTGCAGAAAATGTATTAGAATCATTAAAAATAACTGGTGTTCCAAATTATTATGGGTATCAACGTTTTGGGGAAGTTAGATCAACAACTCACTTAGTTGGAAAATGTTTAGTAGAAGGGGATATTCAAAAAGCAGTAAATACCTATATTGGAAATCCTAATGAAGGCGAACATAATCAACCTTATGAAGCAAGGAAACTCTATGATGAAGGAAAATTAGAAGAAGCTTATAATCTAATGCCTAAAAGTATGAGATACGAAAAATCAATGATAAAAGAATTAATGATTTCAAAAAAGAAACATAATGAACTCGTAGAAAAAGATTACATACGAGCAATTGAATCACTACCAAAACCATTAAAAAGAATGTTTGTAAATGCCTACGAATCTTATTTATTTAACAAAATAGTTAATGAACGAGCAAAAATAGGAATAAACAAATATTTCGAAGGGGACATCATAATTGACTCAGAAGAACGATGGGTACATGAAATAAATGAAGATACAATCCAAGAAGACATAGACAATTTCACATTAAATCCAACAGCACCACTTTTGGGATCTAAAGTTCCATTGGCTGAAGGTCCACAAGGAGAAATAGAAAGAAATGTCATAAAAAATGAAAAAATAGTTAAAGAATCATTTGCATGTCCAAAAACGCCTAAACTAGGAAGTCATGGTGTAAGAAGAAGTCTTAGGTTTAAAATCGAGGACACTCATGTAGAGCAAATTGATGATGGAATATCAGTAGAATTCTTTATACCACGAGGATGTTATGCAACAGCAGTATTACGTGAAATAATGAAAAAAAATGTATAAAAAAAAATAATTCTTTAAATATGAATATTTTTTTTATTCATCCTTTAAAATCTCAGGAGTATACCTTTTTAATAATAAAGATAAAGTAATGACAGTAACACTACTTAAAGCCATAGCAAAAGCACTGTACTCTGGTCTAAATAATATATTATACGGTATTAAAATTCCAGCAGCTACAGGAATTAATATAATATTATATGCAAAAGCCCAGAAAAGATTCAATTTAACTCTAGACATGGTTTTTTTACTTATCTGAATACCTGCAACAGCATTTAATAAGTCACCATTAACTAAAATCACATCACCTGCTTCTATAGCTACATCAGTACCAGTACCAATAGCAATTCCAACATTTGATTTAGTTAATGAAGGAGCATCATTAATTCCATCTCCAACAAAAGAAACTATTTTTCCTTTAGCTTGTAATTCTTTTACATAATCTAACTTACCTTGAGGCAACACTTCTGAAACCACATCAGTTATACCAACTTTTTCAGCAATCTTTTTAGAAGTATTTTCATTATCTCCTGTTACCATCGAAGTTTCAATATTCATATTATGAAGTTCATTAATGGCCTTGATACTATTAACTTTAACAGTATCCTCTACTGAAATTATTGCAAGAACTACATCACTTGCTAAGATAATACTTGTTCTTAATTCAAGTTCTTCATTTTTTAAATCATTAAGAATATTCTCTGAAACTACAATATTATTATCATATATCAATTTTTTATTACCAAGATAATACATTTTGTTATTTATACTTCCCTTAACACCTTTTCCTGAAATATTTTCAAAATTATCCACATCATACAATGAATACAATTTCTTATCTTCATTATTAAATAATGCTGAGGATATAGGGTGTTGTGAATATTGTTCGATTGAACGAGCTAAAAGCATAATCTCTTCATCACTTTTATCAGAATAATTAATTACTTTACTTAAAACAGGTTGACCAACAGTAATTGTACCTGTTTTATCCAATAAAACATGATTAATCTTATCAGACACCTCTAATGTTTCACCATCTTTAATCAGAATTCCATATTTTGCAGCTAATCCTACCCCTACGGTCAAAGCTGTAGGAATTGCAAGACCTAATGCACAAGGACAAGCGACTACCACTACTGATATGAAAATACTTAAACTGAATAAAAAGTCCTGTCCCAAAAGCACATACCATACAATGAATGATATTATGGCAATTATCAAAATTACAGGAATAAAATATGTTATAACTTTATCTGCTAATTTCTGAATAGGTGGATTTGAATTCTGTGCTTCTTGAACCATTGAAATTATCTGGGATAAAACTGTTTTTTCACTCGTATTTGTTACTTTGAATTTAAATGTTCCATCTTTATTAATTGAACCTCCTATAACATTTGAAGAAACTTCTTTTTGTATAGGTTTAGATTCTCCAGTAACTAATGATTCGTCCACATAACTTTTTCCTTCTATGATGACTCCATCAAGAGGTATTTTTTCTCCAGGTTTAACTATGATAATGTTTCCTTTTAAAACTTCATTAATGGGAACTTTTTGTTGAATACTTTTTCCATCAATAAATTTTTCTACAGTAGCGTCAGTTGCTTTAAGTTCTACTAATTTCTTAATAGAATCTGAAGTTTTACTTTTGGCCCTATCTTCTAAGAATTTACCTAACATTAAAAAAGATCCTAACATAATACTGGTATCGTATAACATAAAATGGTTATTTCCCAGTAAATTAAAGGTACTTAATACACTAACAACAAAGGATACACTTATACCTAAAGAATACATTACATCCATATTTAAATTTTTATGTCTTAAGGAGTTTATTCCTGATTTTAAAATAGGGTAAGATACATAAACAAATGGTAATATGGATATGGCTAACAATATAAATGAATGATGAATACCTAAATTGAAATTTCCAAACATTAATATCATTAAAAGTGCTGAAAAAAAGAATCCAACTACAATGCGATATATTTTTTTTCTTTGATTTTCTTCGTGTTTTTTCTCTAAAATATCGTTGTTTATTGAATTATTGTCATGAATACCCATATATTCGTAACCTATGGTATTAATCCTGTCTCCAACATCGTCTATACTAACCACTTTTGGATTATATAGTACATCAGCTGTTTCAGAGACAAGATTAACATGGGTTGAATAAACTCCGGGCATTTTTGATACTGCGGAGGTTACAGCGCGTGAACACATTACACATGTCATTCCTGCAACATTTATGGTTTTTTTTTAATAGTTGCTGGGAATCCTATAGTATCTAATGAACTTATTATCTCTTCAACATCAAAGTTTTCATCATCATATTCAACTTTGACTTCTTTAGTATCAAGATCTGTTTCTACATTAGTCACGGATTCATTAGAAGTTAATGTTTTTGTAATAGTGTTTACGCAAGCATTACAATGCATATCTTCAACAATAAAAATATCTTCTTTACTCATGCATTTAGCTCCTATATTTTCTTGATATGTAATAATTATATTAAAAACATTAATATATATTTTGGTAATTTTTTTAAAAAAAAGAAAAAGAATTAATTTAAGGAGATTATGGAATTATCTGCATCCACAGTAATTTTATCGTTTGTTTTAACATAATTGATTATATCTACTTCAGGATTATCAACCATAGGGATTTTGGAGATTATTGCACCAATAGCAATAATTGGTTCTGCATGTTGGCAAATAATTGCTTTAGGTGCTGTTTTATTTTTTGCCATTTGATAAATAACATAGGAACCAACAGTAGATCCTTTTCCGGAGGGAATAACTAATATTTTATCAGTTATGCACTGATTATATAATTCATGTTTTTTATCAATTACTATTCCTGTATTTGGATCCACTCCTCCTAAAAAGCTTATTGGATCTTTTGTTACTAATAATTCGCCACTATTTTTTCCTTTAGAGATCATCCTACATTTAATATCTTCTGACATGTTATGCTCCTTATAATAACCCTTCTGATCTGATTAAATCAATAAAAGTTTTTGCTTCGCCATTTGAAGATTCTTTAGATTCTGTTTTTGTTTCTTTTGGTGTTTCGGTTTTTTCTTGTTTTGGTGTTTCTGTTGGGGTTGGTTGTGT
>AUXO013920047.1_pt1 | contig 21588 bp, 20 predicted proteins | sample 768731 | NCBI WGS metagenome assembly AUXO01 (sample SAMN02715735, study PRJNA202380) | gut metagenome | biome: sheep rumen | host: Ovis aries | place: New Zealand: Palmerston North
TAGAATGTTCCAAAGCTGGAGCTAAGGTCATTCTTTTAGGTAGAAACATTGACCGACTAAACGAAACACTATCCCAATGTGATGGTGAGGGGCATAGCCTCATACAGTGTGACTTAGCTGACTTGGATTCCCTTTCGGAAAAACTCAACAACATACCAGAATTAGATGGAGTTGTGCATAATGCTGGTGTCAATACGAAATATCTGGTGAAGAATCTTTCCAAAGAGAAGATTGACGGGATATTCCATACCAACTACTATGCACCTGTGCTGATGACTCAAATGTTTCTGAAGAAAAAGATATTAAAGAAAAACGCCTCGTTGGTTTTTATTTCTTCTATATCTGCCTCTTTAGGAGCCATTTCGAATTCTGTGTATGCTTCATCCAAGGGAGCGATGAACTCTTTCGTCCGTAGTCTGGCTTTAGAAATTGCACCTCGTGGAATGCGTGCAAATGTGATACAGCCCGGCATGATTGAAACACCAATACTGAGTGCTTACGCAATGTCTGAAGAACTGGAAGCGTTTAAGAATTCTTCGCCATTAGGTCATCCAGGCGAGCCGATTGACATTGCAAATGGTTGTGTCTATCTGCTATCAGATGCATCAAAGTTTGTTACAGGAAGTGTATTCACCATAGACGGTGGCATTACTTTAAGATAGTTTATAAGGGATTATAGGTTTGATGTTGCCAGGGTGTTATGCATGACTTATATTGTGGCGTTTCTTCATCTATATCACTATATTCATCCTGATGCTATTTCTGCAAACGTCATTCCTGCGTGCGCAATTCTATGCGATACCAGTTTGGGGTTGTTTACTTTTGTTTCTGGCTATTTGTTAGGCAAGAAATACAGTTTTGGAAAACAGAGCGAAATAACCCCAGCAAACTTCTTTAAAAAAAGGATAATCCGCATAATTCCTTTATTTGTTATCTCTGCCGTGGCTTTATGGTTAATACATTTTAATGGAACAAGAGCAACTATTAATGGGCTACTTTGCATATCACCATTTATAACACCCCGCCCAAGTACTATATGGTATATACCTGTTATTTTGCTTTGTTACAGTATTACCCCTATTATTTCGCGAAAAACACTTAAAAGTAGGGTTAGGAATTGCCTCATAGTATTTGCCTTGCTAGTGGGTATTAGTTGGCTTATACCAACTATAGACAGTCGATTGTTGTACAATGCATTATTTTATATGGCAGGGATTATTTCTGCCTCCTGTTTTGACTGGAAGTTTGATTTCTGCTATGGTAATATGATAAAATTATCATTACTATTGGTTTTCATTCTTCTCGTTTATATCGGGCAAATAAATAACAATTTTCATCTGAGCCTCTATAGATGGATAGTTGCAGGAATTGGCGTATTCCCATTGCTATTTGTTTGCGAGTACATTAGTAATTATTTCTTTGGTAGCAATAACGGCATTAGGAATGGATGGAAAGGTCAGATTTGCCGGTTAATCAGCTTAGTAAGCTATGCAAGTATGGCCAGTTATATGTTTCATCGTCTGTTCTTTTGGGCAGGAGAAAAGATTTATAACCCCGACGTTGCAAGCATAAAATGGATCTATATGGCAGGACTCGTTTTCCCGATAATACTATATCTGTCGTACATGATACAAAAATGTTACGATACGCTCATGAATAGTATTGCTGGTAGAGGCAACAATAATTCTCGTTAATTATTATTTTCAGCTTAAAAATTCTCTCAGAAGTGATCACTGTGTATTAAAGATTGAAGATTTGGTTATAAGCACTATAAAGACATCCAATCATAATGATAGAAAAAATCAAACCAAGGATAATCTCTCCTTCTGCATCGTTGTTGGATGCAATGAAGCAGATGGACAAGGTAAAAGTTAAAACCCTCTTGGTGTTCGAAAAAGAACAATTTGAGGGAATCGTGACCATCGGTGATATTCAGAGGGCGATAATCAATAACATTGACCTCAAAGAGTCCGTGAACCGAATCCTGAATAAAAACAAGATATATGGTTACCAGTCTGAGGGCAAGGAGAGCATCCGAAACAAAATGCGCCGTATGCGTGCTGAGGTGATGCCTATCCTTGATGAACAGGGAAAACTAGTGGACGTTTGGTTTTGGAACGACCTGTTTAAAAAGGCAGAACTCACCCAGCGCGAAAAAATCAATCTTCCTGTAGTCATCATGGCAGGAGGCAAGGGAACACGCTTGAAACCCATAACCAACGTCATTCCCAAACCCCTTGTTCCCATCGGTGATAAAACTATCTTAGAGACCATCCTCGACCAATTTGAGGAGATTGGCTGCACAAAGTTTTATATGAGTGTCAACTACAAGGCTGACATCATGAAGTACTACCTCAGTCAGCTTGATCACAAGTACGACATCGAGTTCTTCCAGGAGGAGAAGCCCCTGGGGACAATTGGCAGTGTAAGTCTTCTGAAAGGTAAGATTACCACGCCCTTCTTCGTCTCCAACTGCGATAGCATTAACGAGCAAGACTACCGAGATGTGTACGACTACCACATAAACAACCGTAACGACTTGACTATTGTAACAATGGTGAAGAGCTTCAAGATTCCTTACGGTGTGATAGAAACAGGTCAGGATGGATTGATGGTAGCCTTAAGCGAAAAACCAGAGTTAACTTTTCAGGTAAATACTGGCGTATATATCCTTAATCCGAGTTGCATAGAAGAAATTCCCAAAGGTGAATTCTTCCATATCACGCACTTGATGGAAAAGATTAAGGCCAGAGGTGGAAGGGTGGGCTGTTTCCCTGTAAGCGAGCATGCCTGGAAAGACATGGGGGAATGGCCTGAGTATTTGAAAATGATAAAAATATTGTAACACGCCAATAGTAAAAGAAACGACAACACAAATGAAGGTTCTGATATTACACCCCCGAAATAACGATCAACTTTCTTTAATGGAAAGCCTTTGTGAACAACTAAATAATTATGGTATTCATGCAAATAGAATAGAGTTTAATACATATAAATTTAACTCACCAAAAGGCGATCCAACTCCTTGGGTTTGTAGGATTTTCCTTTTCTTTGAGAAAATTCCAAAATTAAGGGTTATTTCAAGGAAACTCTTTCGCAAGTATATCATAAAGTTCTATTCAGACATCATAAAAGATTATGACATTTTAGATTTGCAAAGTTCTGCCAAAAAAGAATTTGCTGACATTGCTGAAAAGGCGCAAAAAAACGGAGTGAAGGTAAAAACTCTCATTTGGGGATCTGATTTCAATCTTGAAACACCAGAACAGAGACCATGGAAAGACAGAATTTACAAGTACTCCGACATCATTCATTTAGGGCCTATAAGAAAAGAAAAGAATGGAGAATTCGTAAAGAGATATCCTAAATATGCTTCCAAAATAAGAAGAGCTCCTGTTGGACGTTTCCAGTTTGATGATTTAGAAAAAATATTTAAGAATCCAAATCTAATAGATGATTCCTTCTTAAGTATTGATGCCAAAGGGAAATTAATGGTGACTTGTGGGTATAACGGACGAGAAATGCAGCAACATCTGCTTTTATTGGATGCTATTGACAAACTTCCTTTAGAACTCAAGCAAAAGATTTTTCTCTTTTTACCCATGACCTATCTTCTGAAAGAAGATTATTATATAAAGGTTCAAGGTAAATTAAATAAATTGGGAATTCCCTATCAAATTCAAAAAGAGCGTCTCACATTAGAGCAGAATTATACGATGAGAATGAAAACAGATATTGCGGTCAATATTCAAGAACATGACGGATTAGCATCATCTATACAAGAGCATTTATATTGCGGTAATGTACTTATTGCCGGTGAATGGCTTCCCTATAGTATCTATTTAGAAAATGGCATTTTCTATCTTAAATCATCTCTTGATAATCTGAGCAATAATATAAAAGATGTGATAGAACACTTTTCTGAATATAAGCAAAAATGCATTTATAACAGAGAGAATATATATAAAATCACTTCATGGAAAGCAGTATTACCTAAATGGAAAGAAATGTACAATGAAATGCTAGAGATTTCTTAATCTATAGGGAGTAGTTATTATAACAGTCATTGATAGTCGTTTTCACTATAATGTTCTCTTTCATAAAGTCTTAATAGACTTATTCACGTACAAACATATTTATAACAAGAATTAATGAAGACCCAAATCGTATATGTACTGACAAGTACAAATAAAGACATATATTTAGAACAGGCTTATGCTTCTATGTATTCACTGAAATACTACATGCCTGAAGCACATATTATCTTATTGGTGGATAAGGAAACAGAAAAGACCTTTATAGGACTGAGAAAAGAAGAAATAAAATACGCTGATGAAATCGTTACTATTGATTTAGATGCAAAAAAATACAATGGGCAAAAACGCTCACGCATCCTAAAAACGAGCGTACGAAAATATATAAAGGGAGATTTTCTTTTTATTGACTGTGACACCATCATTACCAGGCCTTTAGATGATATAGAGAAAATCGATGCGGAGATTGCTGCATGTTGGGATACCCATTCATTATTTAAAGACAACCCATACAGAAACTTGTGTGTTAGACACGCACAAATACTTGGATGGGATGTAGAGCAAGAGGAAGAGTATTTCAACAGCGGAGTAATTTACGTAAAAGACACACCTTTGGCTCATCAGTTTTACGAAAGGTGGAATAAAAATTGGTTTGATGGAGAAAAAAAAGGCGTAAACATGGATCAACCAGCATTCGCCTTAACTAATTCCCAAATGGGTCATGTCGTGAAAACACTCCCTGATATCTGGAACTGTGAACTAAAACACGGTATAAAGTTTCTGAAAGATGCAAATATCGTGCACTATCTTTGTACGAGCATTTCCAATGGGAAACATGAGCAGTTCTTTATCATGAATGATAACAGAGAACTGCTTAAAATTAAAGAAACCGGAGATATAACACCAGATATCATTAAAACCATTAAAGATCCCTTTTACGGTATTGCCCGTCTGACGCATTGCTTTGCTGGTGAAGACGTGTATTATTTTAGAACTTATGGACACAATTTTTTACGTAAGAAATACCATTGGGAAAGTTTCAATGATACGGACCAAAAAGTCAAACAAATAGAGAATTTACTAAATAAAAAAAACAAAATTATTGCTATTTTTAAGAAATTGAAATTAACATAATCACTCACAACTGGAGAAACAAATAATCGCTATAAGGCATTTGTAATTATTTCTATATGAATAAGATACTAACTATTATCATTCCAACATATAACATGGAGAAGTATCTCCAAAAGTGCTTGGATTCACTTATTATAAAAGATACTGATTTATTCAACAAACTTGAGGTATTGATTATAAATGACGGCAGCAAAGACTCTTCATCTGAGATAGGGCATCAATTCCAACAAAAATATCCTGAAGTTTTCAAAGTCATAGACAAAGAAAATGGTAATTATGGATCATGTATCAACAGAGGACTAAAAGAAGGCAAAGGGAAATATATCAAAATATTAGATGCTGATGATTCTTTTCATAATGAGGGATTCTCAAATTACCTCTATGAACTAACAAGAATAGATGCTGACCTCATATTAAGCGACTATTCTATCGTAGATGAAAAGGGAAATATTACAAAAGAGGTTGTTTACGAATATCCAAAGACACAGATTGTGCCTATAGAAAAACTATTCCAATATGAAAGTTTTTTTCAAATCCAAATGCATGGTACAACATACAGGACTGAGAACCTGAGAATTATTGACTATAAGCAGTCTGAGGGTATTTCGTACACAGATCAGGAATGGATGTTTTACCCTATGACAACGGTCAAAAGTGTTTATTGCTCCAAAGAGAAAGTTTATAGATATCTTCTTGGCCGAGAAGGCCAGACCATGGATAAGAAGATTCTTCTAAAAAACATTGACCATACCATTAAAGGAACAATGGCCATGTTATCCATTTACCAGGAAAACTTCTTTAAGAAAGACAGCTTATACAATCGTTATTTAGAAGAAAGATTAGCGACCCGTCTGAAATATATATACAAGCAATGCCTTCTTCATCAAGGCATGGAAAGTGTCGATTTTATGTCTTTAGAGCATTCGCTTATTTGTTGTCCTGACCTTTATAAAGAATTAGAAACAGAAACAACCTATATTAGGTCAAGACCTTATCCGTATGTAAAAAAGTGGAGAGACAATAATCACAAAAAGCCATTCTTACTTTGTTTGGCATTAAAATATAGATCTTTAAAAAAATGAATATCTCGAATATTCAGAATTGCTATGGCTGCGGCGTTTGCGTCAAGGCTTGTAGTAAACATATAATCAATGTCGAGCTCAATAAATGGGGATTCTATGAACCTCATATTTCCAACTTGTCTCAGTGTACCGATTGCGGTATATGTGTGGATGTCTGCTCGTATTCTCATAATGATTTATCGATAACATCAAAACCTCTTAAGTCATTTGCTTCCTGGAGCAAGAATGAAACACACAGAATGGTGTGCTCATCTGGTGGCGTTGGACTTGAAATAGCCCTTAAGGCGATTGATAAAGGCTATAAAGTATGTACAGTAAAGTACAATACGGAAAACCAGCGAACAGAGCACTATATTGCAGAGACAAAAGAAGAATTAATTCCAAGCGTTGGAAGTAAATATATACAAAGTTATACAGTTGATGCATTTCAACAAATAAACCGGAAAGAAAAATACCTCGTCGTTGGTACACCATGCCAGATAGATTCTTTCAGAAGATACGCTAAACGATTCAAGATTGAAGACAACTTCATTTTCTTGGACTTTTACTGCCACGGAGTCCCATCCATGAATGTGTGGAAGAAGTATCTTGAAATGGTAGAAAAAGAGACTGGGAGGCCGACTTTCGTTTCCTGGCGTAATAAAGTCACAGGGTGGCATGACTCTTGGGCGGTAATGTTCGACAATAAGAAAATAGTTGACTGGCATGATTCCTACCATTTGCTAATAGGGGAAAAAAAGGGGGTTGTTAATTCTCGCCGCTCACAAGGAGATTTGTTCTATAAATATTTCCTCAATGACACCTGTTTAGGGGAAGCCTGTTATGACAAATGTAAATTCAAGTATGATAAGTCAGCTGCAGACATTCGTATTGGAGACTTATGGGGACCGACCTACCAAAACGACGAAAAGGGGGTGAGTGCTTTGGTTGCGTTTACCGAAAAAGGACTTAATTGGATTAATAAAATAGATATAAACAAAATAGAGCACCCTTTTGAGATAGTAGCAGAAGGACAAATGAAAGAATGTCCGGCAAAAACCAAGTATCACAAACTGATAACAAAGTGGTTTGCAGACGACAGTCTTGACATTCATTTTATTGATGAAAGATTCAGAAATAGAAAGAAGCGCGATTGGCGTCTTTACTTGGTGAAACATCCCAAATCTTTATTACGAACTTTTTTTAGTCGGTTTAAGATATGAAAAAGAGGCAAATTATAGGGTTCGATATACTTAAGTTTGTAATGGCACTGATAATTGTGTCCATTCATATCCCCATAAAAAATGAGTATTTAAGTATTTTTCAAGGAGTAGGAGTTCCCGTTTTTTTCGTTCTTTCATCTTACTTCATTTTCAAAAAAGCACGAAATAATAGTTTTAGACTCAATATATTAGAAACATTCCTTAAAAGAATCGGAATACTATATCTATTCTGGTTTGTAGTAAACATCTATTTTATACATATAGATAAACACTATTTAGACTTAGGACTTATTGGGGGGGTATATTTGGTTCGTGATCTATTATTTTCATATACATATCCTGGATCTTGGTTCTTATCTGCCCTATTATTAGCAGTTATACTGATATATCTTGTTAAAAAAATTAACACTCCGGATTTTATCATATATTCGATTGCAATACTCATTTACGTGGTCTTATATAACTATAAATTCTTTCCTGAAGATTTTCAAAGACCTTTCCATATAATGGAAAAAGTTTTCCGGCCAGAATTGAGCCGTACTTTTTTAATCGGCATTCCATGGGTAACATTGGGCTATTTCGTTTCTAACAATCTTTTATTCAACAGATTAAAACTTTTGTCATTCAATAAGGTCTGGTACGCCGTTTTCCTTTTAATTGCCTTTTTCATTTCCTATAATTGGAAGTCCACTATATACATCTTGCGTGTATTTATGGTTTTGACTATGCTCATCTGGGCTTACAATATTACGTTAGATTCAAATAAAATATACTTAAAATTGCGAAATGCCAGCATATTATTTTTCTTTCTTCACTTTCCTATTTTAAAAATCATATCCTTATTACATATTAACATATTCCCTAATTCTGTTTGCAAATATTTATTTGTTTTAACGCTTTGTGGAATATTTTCTTCTTTAATATTGACGCTGGCAGAACACAAGCGTTTCTTCTGGCTTAAATATGCATTCTAATTTACTGGAATTATAAATATGCATATAGGCATTCTTACTTTTCACGCACCACATAATTTTGGGTCCATGCTTCAGAATTATGCATTACAGCAATTCCTGATAGCAGAAGGTCATTCCGTTGAAACAATAAATTTAAGGAATGAAAAGCAGAAATATATGTATAATCATCCTCTGCATTGGGGTAAGAGTTGCCCTTCTTATAGAGCCTTATGGGGAAAGTTTAAAGATCCAAAATGGCTTACTTTAGAATGTAAAAGGTGGCGTCTTTTTGAGCAGTTCTTAAAGCACAATCTTAATCTTACCAAAGAGTTTAAAAACTGGAATGAGATAAAGAAAGAACTTCCAAATCTTCAATTCGATGCAATCATTACTGGAGGTGACCAGATTTGGAACACTTTCTGCTATGATTTTGACTGGTCATACTTCCTTCCAGATAATATCAAACCAACAAGAAAGATTGCATTCAGTGCTTCATTTGGAAATGAGATTGAAAGGACACGTGAAGATGAGGTGCGTGTGGCAAAGATAAAAAAATTCCTTGAGGACTTTGATTATATAAGTGTTCGAGAAAAAGATGGCAGCGATTATCTTCGTAAATTATTAGATAAGAACATTCCTTTCACTGCAGACCCAACTATTTTGGCAAATCCTTCTATCTATTCTAGATTCATTAAAGAACCAATTATTAAAGAACCTTATATATATTATTATACTCCATCACATATTCCTGATTTGGAAGCGGAGAAAACAGCCATCGAGCTGGCAGAAAGATTAAATGTTCATATTGTTACATCATATCCACATTTCAGGAGTAATAATGGAATGCTTCGTGTTTCTACCGGTCCAATAGAGTTTTTAAATCTGATAAAGAATGCTAAACTTGTCGTTGGCAAATCGTACCATCTTCTTATTTTCTCAATCCTGCTACATAAGGATTTTGTGACAATAAAAAGCGATAAGGACCAGAGAATGTCCACTCTGCTAAGACAACTTGGGGTTCCTTGTAGAAATATTAATTCTGTTGAAGATTTCAATGATTTGCAGCAGATAGACTATGATATTGTGGATTATGAAATAAGTATTTTCCGTAATGATGCAGTTTCATATTTGCATAGAGCACTAAGTAGTAATTAAACACGAATTATCTATCATGTATGTTTCTATTTTAATCCCAATATATAACGTTGAAAAATATATAGAGCGGTGTGCGCGTTCTCTATTTGAACAAACATATCCTTATATTGAGTATATTTTTGTGAATGATTGTACTCCCGATAATAGTATAGAAATATTAAAAAACATCATACAAGAATATCCTCATAAAAAAGGACATATCAGAATTATTTCACATGAAAAGAACCGTGGATTAGCCGCTGCAAGAAATACGGCTGTAGATAGTTGCCAAACAGATTTCCTGATACACGTGGATTCTGATGATTATATGGAAAAAGATGCTGTTGAAAAATTAGTTATTAAGCAGAAAGATGGTAACTATGATATTGTTACGGGAAATGCACTGTTTCACCGAAAAGACAGCACATCCTTATTACGCGAGAAAGAACCGAAAGAAAAAGAAGAACTAATAAAACTCTATATACAACCTGTGTTTAACCATACTATATGGGGGAGACTCATACGTACATCATTATATAAAGATAACAGGATTCATGCATTGGAAGGATGTAACATAGGGGAAGATCATCAGGTTATACCCCAATTGTTTTATTATGCCAATGTTTTCGCTTCCATAGATGATGTTATTTACCACTATGACTGTACGAACGAATCTTCGTATATGTACATAAACAAAGATGATCAAAAGATATTATTAAGACAGTATCAAAATACTATGTCTTTTAATGTTCTAAGATTATTTTTTGAAAACAAAAAAATGACCTTCCTTAAACAGGTTTATAAATACTTGCCCTATTATCTTGAACGTGCCATCATGCTAAGTGTTAAAACAAACAATAAAGTAATGTATGAAAGACTATTGTCTTTATATAGAAATGAACTAAATAAAGAAATACTAAAAGAAGCAGATGTGCTAACCTGGAGATTTTCAATATTAACAAACTATACTTCTGCAAAAATATATAACATAATAACCAATATTTACCATAGTTTAAGAAATTCATAAGACATACATGAAAAATCATACCTATAATAATAGGCAGAGAATACCGTGCTACAAAAACCAGATAATTTATACGTAAAGGAGTTTATAGACAAAAACGGTGAGCAAAGAATCATATTTCATGCAAACAATGATTTTTACAATGTACAACCAAAAAGAATGTACATAAAAAAATTATTTGACGAAAAATGTGTGTTTACAATGGAAAAAGAACATTTTATCGTCCCCAAACGAAAAAAATAATAATTATTTCATGGATAAAATAAAAATACTTATCGCTTGTCATAAACCCTACGAGGTGATAAATGACGAGGTATATACACCTATACATGTGGGTAAAGCCATTTCAAAATTTAAAGATGAAATGGCAGATATGATCGGTGATGATACCGGAGAAAACATCAGTGAGAGAAATCCATACTATAGCGAAATGACTGCTCAATATTGGGCGTGGAAAAACGTGAAGGATACAGAATATATTGGATTCTGTCATTATCGAAGATTCTTTGAAAAAACTTTTACTGAAAATAACATTGACAAATTCTTTAAAGACGGGACAGATGTAATACTAGTAGGTCCCGTTTTAAGAGATTTTGGCCGCTGGAATACTCTTAAGACATTTATCAGCGGAGAGGATCTGGCTATTATGCAATATGCGGTTAAGAAACTTTACCCCGATTATTACCAAACTCTCAGCGAATATGCTTATGGTTATATTGATTACCCTTTGAATATGTTTGTTTGCAAAAAGTCTTTATTTGATGAGTATGCAAAATGGATTTTTGATATTTTATTTGAATGTGAAAAGCATATCCAACTATCTCCTTACTCAAGAGCAAGAAGGGTTTTCGGTTATATTTCTGAGTTTTTGCTTCCTGTCTATTTTATACATAATCATTATAGAATTAAACCTATGCGTTATACCATAGAATCTGGACACGTGATGGGGGGTATTAATAAAATGGGATTACTTAAAATGAAATTGATTGATTTCATCTTTTGGAGAAACAAGAAAAAGCCTTCGTTAAAAGTAGATTATTCTATTAAAGCAGGATTAGAGGCTGCTAAATTATTATCATTTGACAACTTAAACTTATAAGATATGAACTACGCTTTAATCATAGCCGGAGGTTCTGGCAATCGGATGGGACAAGATATCCCCAAACAGTTTATGCACGTGGACAACTGTCCAATCATCGTTCATACGATGAAGTGTTTTCAAAACCATCCCGATATCAACGGTATTGCTGTGGTGTGCCTTAAAGGTTGGGAAACGGTATTACAATCGTATGCCAATCAGTTTATGATTGACAAACTGAAATGGATCTTTCCAGGAGGCAGTACGGGTATGGAATCTATCCATAATGGAATCTATGGTCTGAAAGAGGCAGGATGTGATGATGATGACCTCGTATTGATTCATGATTCTGTTCGCCCTTTACTTAGTCAAGACATCATTTCTTCTAACATTGCGATTTGCAAGGCATACGGCTATGCTATCACGGGTATCCAATGCCGAGAAGCCATTCTTGAAAGCGAAGATGGCTTTTCAACAGAAACCAGCATACCACGTGACAAACTTATCCGCACTCAAACACCCCAGACATTTCGTCTTAAAAATATTATTGCTGCACATGAGGAGGCAAAAGTAAAAGGCATCACTAACTCTGTAGCCTCTTGTACCCTTGTTGCAGAATTAGGGGGCAGAACCATGCATATTGTTCCTGGTTCAGAAAAGAACATCAAGGTAACCACAGTTGAAGACCTGGAGATGATAAAGGCACTGATGCACGTTCATAAAGAAGACTGGTTGAAATAAAATGGTTAATTATTGCGAAGATTATTGGCAAGATGTTAGGCTTGTTTCTGAACAAATTCCTAATCTTGACAGACTATACGGGAAAAGCATTCTGATTACAGGTGCTACAGGCATGATATGTTCAGCTGTAGCTGAAATACTCTTATATTTAAATAAGGAGCAGAACGCAAAAATCCATATCATTTTAGCTGGTAGAAACAAAGAAAGACTGCAAAAGCGTTTTTATTGTTTTGATGAAGGAAAGGATTATACCTTCTTTCATTATGATGCCACTTCTTCTGAACCCATCAGCATCAAAACAGACTTTATCATACACGGAGCCAGTAATGCAGATCCGGGAAAATTTGCCAAAGAACCCGTGGAAACGATGCTTGCCAATATTGTTGGACTTCACGCCCTGCTTAAATCAGCATCTGAGAACCAAACAAAAAGGCTGTTATACATTTCTTCCAGTGAAGTGTACGGCCAAAAGGAAGAGAAAAGACCATATAAGGAAGATGACTACGGATTTGTGGATATTCTAAATCCCAGGGCCTCCTATCCTTCTTCGAAACGAGCAGCAGAGACTCTTTGTTGTGCCTATTCTGCTGAATATGGTTTGGACGTGGTGATTGTGCGCCCCGGTCATATATATGGACCGACAATAACAGATTCAGACAGCCGAGCCTCAGCACAATTTACACGCCAAGCCAAAGCGGGAGAAAACATCGTTATGAAAAGTGCTGGTAGTCAATTACGCTCATACTGCTACACTTTGGATTGTGCTTCAGCCATCATAACAGCATTAGTGAATGGGAAACGTTGCGAGGCATATAATATATCCAACCCACGATCTATAGTTACTATTCGAGAAATGACTGAGGCTTTAGCTAAAGAAGGAAATATAAATATTGTTTTCGAGAATCCCTCTAATATAGAACAGAAGAGTTATAACCTTATGGATAATTCTTCGCTGGATTCTTCAAAAATAGAAAGTTTAAAATGGAAAGCCTGTTTCAATATGGAACAAGGTGCAAAAAAAACTATCAATTATTACAAATGATATAAGTATGGCAGAAATAATTATTGAGGGAAAGCCTTTTGAGTTTGAGGAAAAAGCTTGGGTTGGAGAAGGCAAGATTTTTGATAAGGAAATGGCTGCGGAAAGTCTTGCCATTTTAAAGGATGTCCTTGATACGAAAGGCGTTGTCTTTTTGTTGAATTTTGGCACTCTTTTAGGCGCTATAAGGGAGAATGACTTTATAGGACACGATATGGACTTAGATGTTGCAATTTATGCAAAAGATGTTGATAAACTCGTCAGTCTTATCCCCACACTTACAGAAAGAGGATTGATGCTGTGCAGATATGCAAATGGCGGACTTTATTCATTTATGTATAAGGACAATGTACTTATTGACGTAGATGTTTACAAACTGACAGGATTTCCATACAAATACAGATATTGGAGAATGTGCAGAAAGATTTTTCCCAAACACTTTGTTGAAGAATATGAACAAATAGATTTTGCTGGAGGTAAATATTGTGTTCCCAAAAATCCAGTGAAATTTATAGAATATATGTATGGTAAAAATTGGAGAATACCTGTCAAGGGGAAACACGCCCGGTTATATCCCAGGTGGATGCTGCTTCTCCATACATGGCTATTCTTTAAACGATGTGTTAACTACGTATGGAGAAAGGTTTTCGGCAAAAATCTAATGTATGTAAACTATTAAAATATGCATATTGGTATAATAACTTTTCATGCTTCGTTTAATTATGGGTCTATGCTTCAAGCTTGGGCACTCCAAACGTATCTGGAAAAACAGGGGCATCACGTTGAAATTATTAATTATCGCTCTAAATACCAAAAAAAGCATTATGCAAGACCCTTTGACTTAACATCAATAGATTCTATAAAGTCTAGTCTCAAACGTTTAGCTTTGGCTCCTTCTAGTTTTCCTGCTTTATATAAAAAATGGTATTTATTTAATGAGTTTCTTCATCAAGAACTTCACATCACCAAAGAATATAATACTGAAAAGGATTTGGAAAACGCTCATCTGGATTATGACATCATTATTACAGGAAGTGATCAAATATGGATTAATACACGAGAGGCAGGAAGTCCTTATTTTGCAAATTTCACAAATCCCAAAATACGGAAAATAGCATACGCTCCATCTATGGGGCCTTTGCCAGAAAACACCCCAAGTGTTGAATTCTTCAAAAAGAATTTGAAAAATTTTGATGCCGTATCGGTAAGAGAATTACGGTCAAAGAATTATCTGGAAGATAACCAATTATTTCATCCTGTTGAAGTGGTCTGTGATCCTACAATGCTATTGAATAGAGACGATTACAACATCTTGATAAACCCAGAACCATTGATTAAGGAATCCTATATATTCCTTTATACACCAGGAAAAGCAAGACCTGCTTATTTTTCTATTGCAGAACAAATAGCAAAAGAAAACAATATGGTGATTATAACAGAAACGCCATTTTACCCAAGAGACATTAATAATTTTCCTCATATAAAACTCTATCCAGAGGCAGGACCTAAAGAATTTCTCAATCTAATTAAAAATGCTGATTTTGTAGTTGGTGGTTCTTTTCACTTATTAGTCTTTTCCTTACTATTTAGAAAAAATTTTTTCTGTATTAATGGAGACAAAGATTTCAGGACTAATAATCTCCTTAGAATAACAGAATTAGAAAACAGAGCTGTCAGTCTTGATAATCCATCAGCTTTACCAGCTGGCGACATCATTGATTATGATTATCATATTAATAATTTGTCTGCTTTTCAAGAATCATCCAAACTATATCTTAACAAGTTTAGCAAATTATAAATGAACATATTATTCTGCAATAGTTTTAACGTTTCTGAAATAAAGGGGGGGACAGAACGCATTACTGCCCGAATTAGTAAAGGGCTATCAGATTGTGGTCATCATTGTTTCCTTGCATATAAAGTAGAAATAGAAAAGACACTGCCACTTTGTAAATTTGATGACAGTATCAATGTTAGAAAAGCCTCGCTTGAAGACTTTATTCTCCGACATAAAATAGATGTTATCATCATTCAGAAAATGACAAGGGACGTGAAACTATTCTGTAATATACGCAAAAAAAACTGTTTAGATTTTAAAATCTATTCTGTTCTTCATTTTGCTCCTCGCTTTGAAGAGGACATCATGAATTTTACTAAAGCTTGGAATGGTTTAAAAGGGGAAACAAAATCCATAAAGGATGGGATTAAAAACATCGTCCGAATCATATCTTATCCTATTTACAAGATTTGTTACCCAAAAAGAAATAGAAATTTGTATAAAACGGTTTATAATTATTCGGATAGAGTTGTTTTACTTTCTAATTCTTTTGTTGATGAGTATTCTGATTTCTGTCATCTTGAAGATAAGTCAAAATTCATCGTCATTCCAAATGCCCTATCTTACGACGTTTTTCTCCCTATAGGAAAGTTTAAAGAAAAAAAACAACAAACTTTGGTTGTATCAAGACTTGTTGAATCTGAAAAAAGAGTTAGTTTGGCTATTAAGGCATGGGATAGAATAATGAGAGATGAAGATCATGAGAGATTGAAAAATGAATGGTCTTTGAAAATTGTGGGTACAGGACCTGACGAAGATTATTATAAAAATTTTGTGAAGGAATTAGGATTAAAGAATGTGGAATTCTGCGGCAGACAGCAACCTAAACCATATTATGAAGAGAGCGCCATCTTCCTGATGACATCAGCCAAAGAAGGGTGGGGATTAACACTTACCGAAGCACAACAATTTGGATGTGTGCCTATTGCTTTTGATTCTTTTTCTTCTCTTAAAGATATTATCACAGACGGCGTTAACGGCTTTATCATTCCAAATAATGACATTGAAACATATACAAAGAAATTAATGGAATTAATGACAAATCAGACTTTGAGGCAGAAAATAGCAAAAAATGCTATTGAACTATCCAAACGGTATAAATTGGATATAGTCATAGACGCTTGGGAAAATTTGATTAATCAGAATTAAAATACAATCAAATGGAAATTGCATTATTTATTCTATTTTACATTTTTGCGGCGGCGGCAGATAATAGCCTAATTAACACCAAACATGATAAAGACAGAAAATATTTAGTCTTAATAACTTGTTTTGTTTTAGCTTTAATTTCAGGCTTAAGAAGCATATATTGGTCGGATACTTTTGCTTATAAATTTTCTTTTGAAAATACTACACCAACTATAGATGAATTCTCTTTTTTAAAACGTCCTGCAGGATATAGTGAAAAAGGATATTTCTTACTTGCATCAATAATTCGCACGTTCACTTCCAACTATCAGATATACTTTGTATGCATCTCTATGCTTACTTTCTACTTTCTGTATAGATTCTTTAATAAAAATTGTATCTTCCCACTTATTGCTGTTTGTGTTTATATTGCACGCTTTTATATAGGAAGAAACTTTATGCAGATACGTGCAGGATTAGCCATTCCGGTTGTATTGATATCACTTCAATATATAGAAAAAAAACAGTTTTGGAAATTCCTGTGGACCGTCTTTATCGCATATCATCTACATCACAGTGCCTTAGTTGTGTTTCCATTTTATTTTATCCAAAATTATCTTACTATAAAAAAGAAACACATTGTATGGGGTATAGGTATTGCCTTTCTTATTACATGGACTATGGGTAGTGTTATCAGATCATGGCTACAATCTATCGAGTATGTAAATGACATGGCAAGTGCATATGTTATTGAGGGAAATCAAAAAGCAAGCGGAAAGGGACTTGAAAACATTATGATTTACTATCAAACTATTCTTTTGTTCGTGTTTACCTTCTCAGAAAAAAGGTTAGCTCCCCTTTATAAGAATTATCATGTTATAAGAAATGCCTATTTTTACAGTACTGTCATATTAATTATGCTATCAAGTTTTGCCATTCTTTCTGCACGTCTCTCTACAATCTTTGCCACTCTGGAATGCATTATGTACCCTTCATATATTTTCACATTTGTGAAAAAAGAGCGTTTCTGGGCTTATATTGGTATAGGAGTAATACTAACAGCCTTCTTATTTCTTAATCTATACTAATCTTATTTGCTGTGAATATCACATTTATCACATCAACCCTACATGCAGGAGGAAGCGAACGAGTAATGTCATTACTCGCAAACGGCCTTTCTGAACGTGGACATAAAGTTGAAATTATCTGCATCAACAAACACATCGTTTACTATCCAATAAACAAGGATGTTGAATTGACTTTTGCTGAAGATATCATTGGAAAGTCAATAATAAAAAAAACACTATGGCTACGGCAATATGTGAAGAAAAAAAAAACAGACATAGTCATAGCATTTATGCTTGAAATATATTGTCTGACTTTAACTGCATTAATTGGCATAAAAGTACCTATCATTTCTTCGGAACGTGTAGATCCTCATTTCTTCGGTAAAGCAAAAGGATTTCTACGATGGCTTTTATTAAGAAGAACGACCCATCTTGTGGTACAAACTCGACAAATTAAATCATTTTTCTCAGAAAAACTTCAAAGAAAGACAACCATCATCCCTAATCCTGTTACAGAAAAGGTATATGAAATACAACCCATAGAAAAGAATAAAAAGTTGATTGCCGTAGGAAGGTTAGCCTATCAGAAAAATTATACAATGCTTTTGGATGTTATGAAAAACATCATTCCTGATTTTCCTGATTATCATCTTTTCATTTATGGAGAAGGGCCAGAAAGAGATGTGTATGAGCGGGAAATCGCAGATAAAGGATTAGAAGAATTCGTATTTATGCCAGGAAAAACGGAGCATATCCTCGAGGAAATGAACAGCAGCGATATCTTTGTTATGACATCTGATTTTGAAGGAATGAGTAATGCTATGCTTGAGGCAATTTGTATTGGACTACCCGTCGTAACCACAAATGTATCCGGCGCAAAAGACTTGATAGAGGATGGCATTAACGGTTTTATTGTGGAAAAAGGTGATACCGATGGATTTACTTATGCACTTAGAAAACTCCTTTCTAACGAAAATCTTAGAATAAAAATGGGAAATGCAAACCGAAACAAAGCCCAAGATTTTAAGATTAATAAAATTGTTGATCAGTGGGAATCTCTTATCAAAAAGGTTAGTAAACAATAAGAAATGTGCGGAATTTGTGGATTTATAGATAAAAAAAACTTATCTAAAGAAACAGGTCTGCAGATGGTGATGCAAATGAAGCATCGGGGACCAGACTGCCAAGACGTGAAAGTCTATCATGAACAAAACTGTCTTTTGGGGCATGCAAGACTCTCAATCATCGACCTCTCTACCGGTGCAAACCAACCTTTAGAATATAACCAGTATGTCATCGTGTTTAATGGAGAGATATATAACTTCAGAGAAATCAAACAGGAACTTTCCGTTCTGAAACATAAGTTTAAACTTGATTCCGATACAGAGGTTATCATACATGCCTATGAACAATGGGGAAAAAACTGCGTAAAAAAGTTTATCGGAATGTTTGCTTTTGCCATACTTGACAAAAAAAAGAACACCATTTTACTAGCAAGGGACAGGGCTGGCATCAAACCCCTCTATTATTATGAAAGTGATAATATATTTATGTTCGGCAGTGAACTGAAAGTATTCTACCCACATCCGAAATTTGAAAAGGCAATCAACGAAAAAGCAGTTGGCTTATATCTGAAATATGGATATGTGCCTGCCCCAATGACAATCTTTGAAAAAACACATAAGTTATTGCCAGGACATGTGATGGAATATGATATACAATCGGGAAAGAAATCGGTCTCTAAATATTGGGATGTGATGGACTTCTACAAGAAACCCAGACTGAACATAAATTATCAGGAAGCAATGCAAGAACTTGAAAAGATACTCTCTTCTGCTTTTAACTATCGAATGGTGGCAGATGTTCCTGTAGGCGTTTTTCTGAGTGGAGGCTATGACAGTGCCCTGCTGACAACTCTCTTGCAGAAAGACAGGACGGAGAAACTCAAGACTTTTACCATTGGCTTTAATGATAAAAAATGGGATGAGACTCCTGCGGCAAAAGCACTGGCAGAAAGATTAGGGACAGACCATACAGAATATATATGTACACAAGATGACTGTAAAAACATTATTCCCGAACTGCCCTATTATTTCGATGAGCCTTTCGCTGATAATTCTGCTGTGCCTACCATTCTAGTTAGCAGATTAGCCAGGAAAGATGTTAAAGTGGCATTGAGTGCTGATGGTGGTGATGAGACTTTTGCCGGCTATAACCGCTATGGCGGGTTGTATAGTGTACGCAAAATCCTGAAACTGATTGGCGGAATACGGAATGAGAAACTTTCCAAAATGGGATGCCATATTAATGACTTCATAACTGAAAAGTATTCCTTTACGCATGAGAAAGGTGAGGCTTTTGCCAAACTTTTAGCCATAGAACCGCAATATCGAGTCGCTATGACCGCTGAAAGTGGTTCATTCAGTACACTGTCAGAGAGTGTCTATCATGAATTGACAAGTCTTCCATATCCAGACCCGCTATTCATGCTGGATGAAAGGGATTTTGATGATCCTATTTCTGTTGCCACTGCCATGGACTATGTAAACTATATGGCCGATGATATTCTGGTGAAAGTAGATAGGGCAACAATGAGTATCTCGTTAGAAGGCCGTGATCCTCTGCTCGATCACCGAATCATCGAATATGCAGCTCAATTACCCATAGAATATAAATTTGACCACGGCAACAAAAAACGGATCTATAAGGAGATTCTCTACCAATATGTTCCTAAGGAGATGATGGAACGACCTAAGACTGGATTTATGATGCCCGTGGAAGATTGGCTTAGGAATGACTTGAAATACCTATTGGAAGACACTATAAATGATTCATTAAACCCTGAATTCTTCGACGTCAATCAGGTGAAACGAATAAAGTCTCTCTTTTATGAGAATAAATTAGGTGATGAGAATAAAATCATTTGGAGAATTCTCGCATTCCAATTATGGTGGAAAAAGACAATGAATATACACAATAATTATTAAATTTATTTATTATGAACAACGGAATTGGAACAAAAATTTTAGCCGAATCCTTTTATTGGTTATTAAAGTGGCTACCTGACAAAGAGTACCTCAAACTGCTTTATTATGCAAGGCTCAAGCACCCCTTGAACCTTGACAACCCCCAACTCTTCTCAGAGAAAATGCAATGGCTCAAACTCTATGACAGGAATCCTTTTTACACTAAATTAGCAGATAAATATGAATTCAAAAAATATGTCAGTGAGCAGATTGGCAATGACCACGTAATTCCTTTATATGGTGTGTGGAATAGCTTTGATGAAATAGACTTTCACAAATTACCAAATCAGTTTGTTCTAAAAGTAACTCATGATAGCGGAGGATTTGTTGTTTGTGAGGATAAGGCTACATTTGACAAAGATCTTGCCAAAAATAAAATTGAAAAAGCTCTTCACACAAATTATTTCAGACGCGGAAGAGAGTGGCCTTATAAGAATATTAAACCACGTATTATTGCTGAAAAATATATTCCAACTTTAGGTAAAGCAGATTCAGTAGAATATAAACTTACCTGTATTTATGGAAAGGTTTGTGTATTTACAGTTTGTGGTGGTATTCCGCATTCCAAATTTGAAGTTAGAACCAATGACCATTTCGATAAGGACTGGAATCAACAACACTGGTGGGCATATTATAAACCATCAGGTAAAATAATACAGGCACCACCACAAAAAGACGAGATGATTGCTTTTGCTGAAAAGTTATCAGCGGGCATTCCTCATGTACGTGTGGACTTTTATGTTATAGACGGAATTGTCTATGTAGGAGAAATGACTTTTTATACTCATTCTGGTTTCCTTGAGTTTAATCCTAAGGAACAAGATGAAATCATGGGAAAGTGGCTTGAACTTCCAGAAAAGAAAATTATTAATAAATAAATATTTATAAAGTAAAGTCTGAAACTTTACGCTTTACTTTTTTATTCATTAATATATGGCCATCAGTGTTATCATGTCTGTCTATAAGACAGAGGAACCAAAATATTTTGAGGAAGCACTGAAGAGCATCTGGGATGACCAGACTCGGAAACCGGAACAGATCGTCCTGGTGGAAGATGGACCGCTGACAGATGGACTGTCGGCGGTTATTACTCATTGGAAAGAGAAACT
>AUXO015397177.1_pt1 | contig 21582 bp, 17 predicted proteins | sample 768731 | NCBI WGS metagenome assembly AUXO01 (sample SAMN02715735, study PRJNA202380) | gut metagenome | biome: sheep rumen | host: Ovis aries | place: New Zealand: Palmerston North
AGCTTACAGTCAGCAGCCAGCGTCATACCTACTGCACCAGCGCCAAGAACGGCAATGGGGCAATCCTTCAAATAACTTAAGTCTCTTGCCATAAATGTATTTCAATTAAACGTTAATAAAAAAAATTAAGCACCTTTCTTTTCTGCCATTTTCTTTCTGTAATCTTTAATTCCTTCAAACAAGAAAGCGAACCATGGCAGCGGGTCATCCCAATAGAACATCTGTTCCTTTACGGGCTTATACCCTAATCGCCATGACATCCTGCGGAATCTGTCTTTCGACTTCAGGAACCACAACATATCTGTCTGCCCAATACGAGAAGCCGTTTTAGGTTTAGTTACTTCCATTGGAGTCACCTCCATACCAAAAGCATCTTCCAGTATCTGTTGAGCGTGATTCACTCCTGCATAGAAGCCCAGGGCAATGCCGTGAACAGGACGTGGATTAATCTCTATCACCTTGCCCACATTATCACGAGCATCCAGCATCAAGTCCACTCCCATTTCTCCTTGCAGCCCCATCAGCTTCGCCAGCTTGTCACAGTTTTCTGTAATGTCAGGACGTACAAGGATGCCGTTCAGCGTACTCGTACCTCCTACCTCGGGGTAAATATGCTCACAGATATACAGGTAAGAACTCTTGATTTCTCCGTTGCGATCAATCATCACGTTTCCACCCATCAGGCGACTGCCTTCCGGGATATACTCCTGCACCACATAGCCCTTCAAGTCAATCTGCTTTTCCTTTACATACTCGCGCATCTCATCTGCCGTATTGAACAGGTGGAATCCTCTGGCTCCATACATGCTGTGCGGTTTGATAATCACAGGGAATTGAATCCGCCCATCAATGTCATCAATACTATCTATGCCAAAGAAAGTCTGCGGACATGGAATGCCATTCTCCATGCACACCCGCATCACCTCTTCCTTGTTGTTCACACGGTCGAAGACATCCTTATCCATTGCATAGATGATGGCATACTTGGATAGTTCTTCCTTGTTGTGTGACAGGATACGGGCAGAAAACTCGAATGGTGCAAACACCAGGTCAAATTTTCCCGTCTTTACCAACTCTACTATATATTTCTCTGACTCTTCGGGCTTGTGCAGGTCACAAACGCCAAGAATCTTGTGGTCTGCATATCGTGACCAGTAAGCACAGTCCCACTTGGTGCCGCACAGCACGCTCACCTCACATCCGAGTTTCTTAAACTCCCGTATGAACGGCAGTGACTGTTTGGTGTATCCTTCCAACACCAAGATATGCTTTCCTGTAAAGGGCTTGTTTTTCTTCATAAATGCTTTATGTAACTACTTCTTTAGGGCTATTTTTAGGAATTCAACTGTCCTTGGCCATCTTGCCGCATACACTTTAGGTTTTCTTAGCATCCTAAAAATTCCTTCCATACCATAAGCGCGTAGCCATTTAGGCGGGCGTTTAAACACTCCGGATTTTGCATCCAGAGCACCTCCAACACCGTAAAAAACCCCAACATTCAGTTTCTTTTTGTTATTCAATATGAATAATTCCTTACCAGGGGAAGGCAAAGCAATAAAAAGATAGTTCGGGGCTTCATTATTGATTCTATCGATTACAGTAGACTCGTCTTCCTTCTTATAATAGCCATTCTGCATTCCTACGATTCTCATATTAGGATACTCTTTGTCTAGAACTGCTTTTAATTTATCCAGGGTCTCCTGCTTTGCACCGAGGAAAAACACCTTTTGGCCTTTTTCGTTAGCTCTCTTGAAAAATTCTTCCATTACATCTGGTGTGGAAGCACGTCCTTTCAATTTATAGCCGTGCAATTTCAAAAACAAAGCAGGGAGCATGCTATCAATATTCACTATATCAGATTCCATTATAGCAGTATGCAATAATTCATCTGTTTGAGCCATTCCTACGATATCAGCATTAACTCCTGTCAAGTGAATACCTCTATGTCCTTCTGTAATCCATTTATCGACAACCTCCGCAATTTCGAACTCTGTCAATAAATTGTACTTTATATTCCAGATTCTAACTTCTTTTAAATCCATTATTCAACAATTTATGATAATCCAAATTTTTCTTTTATTCTTTTCCAAATTATGCCAAGTGTGACTTTCTGATAATGAACCTCCATATTAGGGTTGATAAAAACTTTATCATACCCTTTCTCTGCCATAGCTTTGTATAGCGCAAAATGTTCGCATCTCACCTGTATCTGCCCATAATTATTAATCACAGGTTCGTAACGCAATCCTTTTATGGCTTCTGTCCGATAGATAGCTATACCTCCAAAAGCAGAAAACACTCTTATAAATGGCTGTCCTTTACGTAAAAAATTAAAAATTTCTTTATAATCTTCAACCATCTGGATTGTCTGCTTCCACCCTTCCATTCCGTGTTCACACAGAGCAAAAGTATCATGATATCTTCTTCTCAATCCGGGAGATAGTGAATATCCATTGGCAGTTACAGCATCCCAACTAATATCTGAGCCAAAAGAAGTAATAGCACCTTTAACATCTATCCCAGCCACATCCATATCTATTAGCATCGAATAGTCTGAATCATACCCTATGGATTCCACTTTTTCCAAAAGAACATTTCGGTAGTCATAATACTTCTGCAATTTGTTCAGTTGGAAATATTTGAAATAACCTTCATCCGCTGGTATGGCTTTGTATTTGCTTTCATCAAAGTCGTAAAGGAATATATGTACTTTATTGTTTTTGGCACTCCAACCCTGCAATATCTCTTTCGTATTGTCTTTACTATTATTTTCAAGAACAACTACCTTGTAATCCTTAAAGTATGCTCCAATCGATTCTATGGCAGGGATGTTGCGCTTCAAATTCTGCCCACAATCTCGTACCATCCCGAAGATAAGTAATGATTTAGAGTGGGTACGGTCTTTCCCTTTCTGGTATAATTCGTTGAAGTAACTCATGCCGCCATCCTCCTTTCTCTATAGTCAAGCGGCAAGCGGCGAGCGAAGTCAACTCTTAACTCTAATCTCTCAACTCTTAACTTAAATCTACCCCCCCCAGAGCGTCTTTTAGAGTATCACACATGTTCTTTTCAAACACCTCTTCCGTAAACTTCTCTTGCATGATTTTGTAACCTTTCTCACCCATCTGCTCACGTAATTCGCTGTTTGTCAACAGTTGTTCTATACAATCAGCCAGAGAATCAGCGTTGTTCTTCTTACATATTAAGCCGTTTACTCCATCATTGACTATATCTAGGATTCCACCCTCGTCTGTCGTTATGCAAGGAAGTTTATGTGCCATGGCTTCCAACAAAACCAGCGGGAAGCACTCATTGTTGTAGAAGGTCGGGAAAACGAATATATCAGACTGGTTGAAACACTCTTCTTTCTCAGCCCCAAACTTCTTTCCAAGGTATGTTGCCACTCCAACTATATTTCTCTTTTCTACTTCAGTGGCAAACCTTGCGGCATCAATATCTGTTGACTCTCCGCCCACGAAGTTGCAATGGAACTGCAAACCTTTGTCCGTTAATAATTTGAGCGCATCCAACAGCACAATGACACCCTTGCTCTCTATCAAATTGCTCAGAAATAGTAGGTTTGGAATCTCATTCACTTTGCTTTTATGTGAAATCCCCTTCACCGCAGGTATTCCATTAGGAATAATGGTCACATCTTCTTTCTTCACAAATTGCGCCACATCCGGATACAGATGCCATGACAACATGATTACCTTCGTATTCTTGAAGGTTTTCTGTAATAGCCATCTATAGAATCCCTTCTCTGCATCTTTTGATGCTCCTTTACCGTGTAAATGAATCACAACCTTTTTTCTAAATAATTTGCAGAGCAATACAAATGGTGCATCCTTCAACAACCCACCGTGGAAAGATATAGCGGCATAACAAAGATCGTAATGCTTGGTCATCAACTTAACCAAGATCTGAATATACGCCCCGGTTATACGAACTACCTTCATCAGATTGAATCGTCCTATCTCTGCCGTACTTCGAGATGTTGTCAAATTGATGTAGTCGCAAGCATAAGTATCGTTTATCAGCTTTGAATCTTTTATACTCTGAGCCACCACTGTTGAGCCATGTACTGGCGGTGGCAGAGGAACTATGAACAATACCTTTGGTTTTGCTTTCTTCATAATTGGAGTATGATTTATGGGAACGCTTTGTCTTCCCTGATCCACGCATTTCTGAATCAGGAACTTCTGTTTCCCGTTTTTTTGCTTTTCTATGTATGACACATAATGCAACTTGGCCTCAATATTAAAACCCTCAAAGAATTCTTTTACATCCTTCTCTACGGTTTCATCATAACCGTCGCCCTTAATGATTGCAGCCTCTACAACGCCTATCACATCCTGTACGAGCTGCCATTGTGCTATGTGAGTGAATGCCTTGATATGTCCACCAAATATGGCTCCCGTCAAAAAAACCTTACAACCTTCTCTATCGTAAAGAAAGTCGACAGTTCGTCCCTGTATGGCATCAATATGCACTATTCCGTTTTTGGTACCCTTATATGTAGCCAAGTCGCCGGTCTTATACCTGATAAATGGCATTCCGATCTGGTTGAAGCCGGTTACGATAATCTCGCCGGTTTCTCCCTCTTTCACATCTTTTCCTTTCTCGTCCAGTATCTCTGTATAACCGTATAGTGGCATACATTCATATTCAGAATCTTCTTTATGTTGATAAGCATAAACAGACATTTCAGTATGTCCATATTGTCCAATTACAGGGCAATTAAAAACTTCAGAGATATATTTCCTAGACTGCTCAGCAAACGCCTCACTGGTCATATAGATTCCCTTCAACTTTATCTTGAGGGGGATGTTGTTACTCTTGATGTACTGTGCCAGAGATAGAATTCCCGCACTATAGCCTCTCATAAAGCTGGCATTGCTGTTATTAAGAGCTTCAACATAATAAGGAAGGTTTTCCTCTGTCATATATAGTGTTGAGAAATTATACTTACCCCAAGGGAAGTTTCCCTGTTCAACATAGAACTTATTCTTTTTCAGTCTCTCTTCCGGAACTCTAACGCCCGAAACAGATACTATAATATCTCCACAATTTGCCCCCCCCAGGTAGTCAAAAGTCAGGTACTGGCACACTGGTTCGTTCCATTGGCCGTTACTCAATCTCGGAAATTTCAAAGGCTCACCCGTACTACCACCGGTGTTGCCCCACACCTTCCATTTAGGGCCTGTTTCATCGGAATAGATATTGAACTGTTGATCGCGAATAATGTCCTTCGTCAATAGAGGGAGTGTTTTCAATACTGCCACAGCAATCTCCGGTGTAACATTCTGTTCGCCAATATGCATCCAATAATACTTGGAGTGTTTCTTGGCATAGTTCAACAGAGCTGCCAGTTTATCCTTCTGCACCTGCTCCCACTCGCTTTGCCTTGACGTTATCTGTCTGGCCTTTCTTTTCACCAGGACAAAGTAGATTCCATTGATGAAAGCATTATTCTTTAGAAAACCCTTCAGTTTCATGTTATTTCGTTTATTCGTTTCGTAATGCTCTGCTGATAAGCCAACGATGACTTTCACATTGAATGATATTCAGAATGTGCACATGGTTATATTTGTGGAGCGGTATTCTTGCAAGGTTCTTCAAAGAGAAGGCTTCCGGAGCAAAAATGCCTCCCATTGCGATTAGATTCCAATAATTATGCATCAGGCGCTTACAATTGTCATTTACAACCGACAGATATTCTTCATTCAACAAGTGACATAGTTCGTCAATCTTATCTTTCCATACTTTTTCTTTAACTAACGACAATCTATTATTATCCAGCTGGCAACCTTTAAGTATTATATTAGTTCTTCCTTGTTCTAATACAAGTACCGCAGCTGCTCCAATATTCCACGAATCATCACCCATTTTTACGCCACCTTGAAAGCAAAAGTTACCAAGGCTATATGCTATTGGTTTTCCCTTATATATCTCATATCCCTGCACCACATGAGGATGATGAGCTATCACTGCATCACATCCAATATCTATCATCTCACGATACCTGTCCCGCCATTCTGGCAGCGGTACATTCACCATCTCCACACCGGCATGCACAATGGCCACAAGGTAGTCCACCTTCGCTTTAGACTCCAAAATAAGCCTGCTCACTCTTGGATGGTTGATCCATGCACACCCAACTGCGTTTTCACCTTGGGTCCATTCATCATAGAGCATACCACACTGCATTTCGCAGAAATTAAGAATTCCAACTCTCTGCCCTTCTCTCTCTATTATCTGAAGGCTATAAGCATCATCCCATGATCCGCAACCTGCAAGTACATAGCGGCCACGCAAGACTGTTCTTGTCTGGCGGTATCCATCTTCTCCATAATCCATTAAATGATTGTTAGCCAAAGTAAGCATATTGGTACCTAAATCTTCAAGCAGTCTCACCACTCCTTCCGTCTGCTTCAGTCTTGGTCCACTCTTCTTTGGCTCTTCGCTGGTTGTAGTATAAGTAATAGGCCCTTCAAGGTTGACAATGTGGTAGTCACAGCTTTTCATCAGCTGTTTTACACTGTCATCAATTGTTATACTCTCTGGGTGCTCTACAAAGAAATCACCTGTTATTATTATCTTCATTCTGAAAAGCTTTTAACATCCCTTCAACCATTATTTGATAATCCGCAACAACATTCTTTGGCTCAAATCTGTGCCAGTAGTCAAGATTAAAGCCGCAAAGCGACTCATAGTCTGTCATAGCGCGTTCAAGATAGTTCACTATGCCCTCCATGTCACTGTTGGCGATTGCAGTATGCCCTGCATTTCTGAGCTCACCATCAAGGACAGAACCCTCCGGTGTTATTCCTAAAATGGGGCGTCTGAAATAGAGATATTTCAATATCTTAGACGGAAAAAACAGATTGTCCTTGTTCACACCGTCTATTGCCAAAAACAGGTCGCTTTTCTTATAATAAGCTACGCACTCTTCAGCTGAGATAGAACCAGTCAGATTGAACACATCTCCCAGACCATTCATTTTTATAAGCTCTTTCTCAGGTTCTGTCACCCTCCCGATATAATTCACCTTAAGTAGCTGTCTGTATTCAGGATTTCTGTTTATTAACTCTGCAACAGCACGGATAAAGGGCTGTGATGTCCTGTTAAGCATAAAGTTCCCTATATGGGAAATAGTGAGCGGTTCCCCGCTCTTATGCTCATTACTGTTCACCTTGCTGTCTGGAAGAGGTACGGTAAAAGGCAACACCATTATCTTTTTCGCATTCTCTTTCCCGTAACGTTCCCTCCAGAGGTCTGCTATTGGCTGGTTGCTATGAATTATCAGGTCTGCATTTTCTACGCACTCGCGCTCCTGCTTCCAGTCAATATTCTTGAAAAATTTGGTTTTGAACGGCCTGTAGGGATTATCAGCGTATGGGTCGTACATTTGCATAACCCATGGCAGGCCAGTCTCCCGCTTCACTTTTAAAGCCACCTTATGACAAGCGCAAGGGAAACTGATGGAATGTATATAGTCTGGTCTTACAGTGCCTTTCTTTATATCTTTCAGTATCTGTCTTGTTGCGTTAATACCCCACGATTGCCATTCATATCCTGGCAGGAATGTCAGGTCAGGCAATAATACTCGCCTGATAGCGGCCGCCACATACTGCATATACGCATACTCGTGCGTAATATGAGCGTATGCTGGTATTGGCCCAACTTGCGGTGTTCGGTCGCTGGCATATACCACGGGCTCCCACTTATCAGGAGTCATCGCACCCAGGAACGAGCGCAAACACTCTCCACCAGGCGAATGATCAAAATAGCACGGGCGGTTTATTATTAGTGGTCTTAGCATTATTCTTATGCGTTACTGTTAAGTGCAGTTCCAATTTGATAGTTCTTCCTTCTCATAGGAATACTCTGATTCTCACTTCTCATCTGGAATTCATAATAGCGTGCTATACCGATAAAAAGGAATGTATGTGGCAAACTAAACACATCTGGTCGTTGATACATACAGCCTATTACAGCAAAACAATATAACAGGTAGTCCCACTTGTTTACTTTATATCTATACCCAACTAATAACAACCAGATAATATATAGACTAACGAAAATAGCCCCCCACATAGCAAATGCAGCCCAAAGAGATGCTCCAATCATTCCTTCATCCCAGAAACCTTCCTTGTCGTGAACACCTAACCAAACTTCACCTGAGGGGACAATCTTTTGCATAATCTTCGATTCGGAGAACCCTCCACGGGTATCACCATTAAATTTACCTTCACTGGCATTCCATTCAAATCTGTCCCATACCAAATACGATATTGCATCATTATCTTTTGTAAGAACATATGACACCCCTATCCCCGCAACAAGCAACAAGATAACTCCAAATTTTTTCTTTACGAAAAGTAGCTCTGATAACCAAAAAACAGCTGTCAACCCATAAAAAAACATAGAGGTCGATAGTAATCCAGAAAACAGAATTACAATGCACCTCCAATCTTTCATATTGTAACGTAACGCACATAGCATTAAACCGCCCAGAGTGCCTACCACTCCTGGTTCACCAAATAAACCGCAAAACCTTGCAAACTCAGCTAAATCTCCTATATAGACTAAGGAAAGGGGATATACTAAATACACCTTTCCTTGAGCATTAAGAGCCTCTATGTCTTCTCCTATTCTACCAATTGGAGAAATATATCCTAACATTGCAGCTATCCATGATATCATAGACAGCCCAATTATGATAGCATATACTGACACAAAATTATTAAACACTACCTTTGCGAATTCTCTCTTAACAAATGGCACAAGACCCAGCATTATGTATGGAACATACGCAAGGACACCCATGCGTGCTCCTTTCGAGAATTCGTTAAACATGTAGAATAGCCATACGAATGCATAGAACACAAATACTGATTTTTGTTTATTCGTGAGTTTACCCGTATGTCTCCAAAATAACACCATGGCTATTGTAGATACAAGCACTGTTACGAACAAGTTTGCATACCATTTCCAAAAGAAATAAGGATTCGTAAGGAAGAATAGCAAAAAAACAAGTATCAACCCTTCAAAATTATCTTTTGTCGATAAGGAAAGGTCTATTATTTTTCTTTTATTATTCATAATGATTACTGGACTTTTCCTGTAAATAGCACTGAATTATACGTCTGCAGTAAAGCTGTAACATTCGCTTCTGGGTCGTGCCTTCGCAATGCCTCTTTGCGCATAAATTCAGTATCGACATTTTCTTTATGCTCAAACAATTTACAAATTTTATAAGCAAGCATTTCAATTTCCTCAAATCTATATAAATGCTCCTCATCACCCTTCATCATATCAGGTATTCCCCCTACATAACTGGCAATAACGGGGGCTCCAAGTAATTGTGCTTCACCAAGTGAATTCGGGCTGTTCTCTATGCTACTGGGGCAGACAAAAACATTACTCTTAAGATACTCTTTTCGCATTCCATCACCGTCAAGGGCTCCTGTAAAGGTAATGCAATCTTTCAACCCATATTTCTTTATCATCCGACGGATAATCATTCCATAATTCGAGAGTTTTATCAACTCTTTCCAACCTTTACTTCTACTGATATCAGGTCCTGCTACCCTCAATTTTGCATCAGGGTAGTGTTGAAGGACTAAAGGCATCGCTTTTAGAACCATGTGAAGTCCCTTGATAGGATAGAATGCCTGACTTAGGAAAATACTGTGAGGCTCACAGTTTTCATACTTCCATGTGGTGCCGGTATAAAAATCGCTTCTTAGGGTTTCTCCGCCATAATGATATTGCGCATCTGGATTTATAGCCCATGTACGCTCTCTATCCCATGATGTTCTGCCTATTATATGGTGTACTCTGCGTAATACTTCTTTTTCAATCTCACCACGGCGCTTGAAGCCTTTATATCCCTTTAATATACCTCCTCTTACTATGCTAAGAGGAGTTATCGCACATCTAATCTCTTTAAGGGAAAGCCCATAATAATAATAATAATAGGCACTTACAAGTCCTTGGATACTCACGCAAACATTATCCGCGCCACATGCCTCCAAATAAGCCAACCCATGAGAAAACTCCGTTCCATGCAGATGAACCACGTCGGGCTTCACTTCCTCCTGAACCTTTTTCCATAAAGGTTCATACTCATGATTCACGCGAACGTTTCCCTTCCCCAAAGGCAATAAATAATAAGTTATTGTTTTACCTTCGAGTCGGGTTAGGCTCTTTACCTGCTCGGAAACGGTTGCCACTGTAAGCTGTATATCCGGTTGTTTGCATAATGCATCAGCCGCGCCTATCAGCCAGCCTCCGCTTGATTTAAGAGCACCTTTGCCGCTTAGAAGCTCTAATGATTCGGGTAAAGCTATATTTGTAATCCAAAGAACTTTCATTGGTTTATTTATTTAATTATTCAAATCTCTTGATGCTGGACCGTCAATCCTAGTATACTTCTTCATCTCTCCTCTAAGAGCGTACCCTGCTAACTCAAGGAAATTATCTGCTGCCGCTTTTGGAGACCATTTTTGTCGCATTGTGAACAAGGCCTTTGAAGACATGGTTGCAAGTAAATTCTGGTTATTTAGTAATGTTATTACTTTATTTTCTAAAGAATCTATGTTGCCCGACTCAAATAAAAAACCATTGTTTCCGCTATCCACTAGATATGGTGCACTACCAATAGCATCACTTACAACAGGTACACATCCATTTGACATTGATTCATTAAGAACAGCACCCCATCCTTCGTTACGGTCACTCGTAAAGAGAAATATCTTATGTTTGCGCATTTCTTTCAATATCTCTTCATTCGGGCGATTACCGCAAAGCTTTACACAATCTTCAACTCCCATTTGTGAAATTAAGTTCTTGGTGTTCTCCAATTCCTCGCCACTACCAAACATATCTATCGAGAAACGATAACCTTTAGCCTTCAGTCTTGCTGCCAACTGAACGGGGAGTTCAGGGTGCTTCAACTTCAGAAATCTTGCACACCACATTAGTGGTGTGATTTCTGAAGTTGAAGCACCCTGTTTGGGCGCTTCAACTTCGAAATCACTATCCACCTTAGTGAAGTATCCCCATTTGAAACATTTGTTCTTAAAGCAGAATGTACTCGCAAAATCTGTAGCGGTATAAGCGCTAGCACAAAGCATATAGGTGTTTTTAAAACGACCATAATTTTTGAAATTTGCCAGTATCGCTTTAATATGATTTATTTTGGTCATTCCCTTCTTATATGGACGTTCGGATGCATGGAACGTTACCTTCCCTTCTTTCTTCCTTTTCTTAGCCCAAGGCATCGGGGAGTGGCCCATAATAACGACATCACTCTCATCAATCAAACGTCTTGCTTCTTCCATTGCATCTTGTGACTGATATGTTCGTATAATATACGGACGGTCTAACGAAGGATCATATCCTCCTTTTATCAGCCAATCTGGCAAAGGCTCGGTAGCAATATAATGATAGTCATCACCTAGCAGCTTGTAAAATTCATCAGCCAAAGGCAATTGATGATGATGAACTAAGTTTGTAACAAATGTAAGGGTCATATCTCTCTACTCAAATTCTTTGTAAGACTTATGGCAATCCAGAATGTCAGCACTAATTTTCACTTCGTTGTCCGATACCATATCCTTTCCCATTGGTTCGTAATGCATATAATCTCCATATATTAGTTGAAGATAGTCGGCAGTTTTTTCAGGCGCATAAGATTCTAACTCTTCAAACTTGATATGCTTAGGTTCTCCAAACAGTCTGAACGGTATTCCAACTTCCTTACCTTTTCCTCCTCTGACAATTACCTTCCCAGTATCAGGTACATTTTTGTATATGTCCGACAATTTAGCTATAGCATTGCTCCATGAAGGCATAAACACTTTTAACACCGCCTGAACAAACCTTGATTTTAATGTGGGGGTTACGCCCATATTCAATTTACCACCCACACGTCGACCGAGCAGAGTTTGCCAAAATAAGATTCTCCTCAGTTGTACTTTATCCGTTGGATAGTTATCTATTGGGAACACATCAATATAGATACCTTTGTGAACATTGCATTTTTTCAAAACAGGCTGTATAAAAGCCGTTCCGTTTGCCCTAACCTTCCCAAAGACAAGCGGATATTCTTTATCGGACAGATGTGACTGGATAAAGAACTTCTTGTCAATAAGCTCCTGACCTTTAGTCATCAGCTCATCGTAGTCTTTTCTTGGCATAGCCACGTCAATATCATCGTCCATAGGAAAGAATCCTTGATACCGCAATGCACCAAGCAATGAACCATGTACCAAATAGTATTTCAGATTCAATTGTTCACATACCGAATGGAATGCCTTGAAAATTTCGTACTGGACAGCATTCATCTCGTCCATCTGTTGTTTATTTATTACCATTGTGGGTCTTCGTTTTCAAATTTTCCAAAATCCAATTTGTATATATAATGGCCTATTCGCTTCTCCACAGGAGGCAACTCGTCTATATTGCCATAACGTCTTCTAAGATGCACTTCCATATCGTTTGGCGCAAGGAACTCTTCGCCGTTGAACTTTGTTGGAATAAGTGGTAGCAGCGGCTCGTAATAGTTTTTTATATTGGGATAATGCCAACAGGTTTTACGCTTTGTTTCCTGGTCATTATAACGAGTCATCTCTTGCCTTAGTTTACTCGTCCAATACTTGATTGGCAGGGCTTTGAGTCCATAATACAATATCTTCCTTTTAATACCGCCTGTTGCAAGGCTTCTATGTCCATTCTGACGGATTGAAATCAGAGCAAGTATGCGTTGTATCTTGGCAAACTGCCTTTCATATTGCTCTTTTTTGTCCGGGATTTTATCTACAGGATAGATGTCTATATATACTCCTTGCTCAATATCCAGTCGATCGTTGTACTCTTCAATGCAGCGAGTACCCTTGAGGCGAAGTTTGGTGTAACTGTATGGTGATTTCGGGTCTGTATTCAAATTTTGAAGCACAAAATCCTTCGGTAAGAGCCGAGGAGCCTCTGCTATGAATTTCTCATAACTGTCGCGCTCAAGTGCTACATCGACATCATCATCCCATGGAATAAAGCCTTGATATTTAAATGCTCCAAGCAAAGTACCACCATAAAGAAAGAAGTCAATATTCAATTGCTTGCAAATCCGCTTTATTACCTGCAATTCAACGAATTCCAAATGTTGGAGTCTTTTAAGCTGGTGTTCTGTGAATAACTCACGCCACTTCTCAATTTGATCCATCAAGTTTAAATTATTTTGTTCTTTTTATTAAGCGACGAATTGGTGTAAGCATCATTTCTTTTTCGTATGATTTCATTCCAAAAAGAAATATGCTAATAATAAAACCTGTCGTTGTCAGAATGCCACGCAATATAAATCTTAAAAATCCTTCCTCCATAAATAGTGATGGGATGTATCCTATCACAAACATCATAGCCGCTACTCCACATACAGGGAAGACAACTCCTGACAAATATTGTTTCACAGACAATCTACAAACTTTCTTAGCATATGATATAATCACAATATTCCCTCCTAAAGCAAAAATACTTATCATTGGAATGTAAAGCCAGGCAGGACCGCCTCCAAGTCTAAACGCGATATATACAAACAGAAGTGGTAGAATATTCATTATACTCTTATGTATTGCGTACCATTTTATATCACCTTGTGCGTAAATTGCAGTCGAAAAACTTGCCGCAGATTGGAGTATAATGGTCTGCACTAACTGCAAAATACAAAAAAGTACAGCCCAATCAGGCACTTCTTCCAACCATACATTCAATACAAACGGCATTTCCAGCATAAATGGGACAGTGAAAAACAGCACTAGAAAGGTAACAAACTTGCAACTTGCTACTGTTATCGTTGTCATTCCATCAAGACTACCTGCGCCAGCTTTTTTTACAATAACAGGATTAACCGCTTTTACCAGTTGTAGTGAAACGACCTGCATATAACCATTTACTTGTCCCGCAATCCCTTGAGCAGAATTAAGGATTGTTCCAAAGAAGTGGTTAAGAACGATTCCAATACCGCTAGTTGTAAACATATAAGTTATCGCGGTCAAAAAATTCCAACCAGAAAAAGAAAGAATTTCTTTTGCTTTCGCGCCACTCCAGTACTTACGAGGTGCCAATACGCATTCTTCATAACGCTTGTGACAATAAACCTTCATAATAGTTAAAGTTATCAGAGGTATTACTGCCATCAAAACACCATATAGAATTAACTTGTCAAATTCTGAATAAACACATAAAATAGCGACAGTTAATTTAAGTAACGACTCAAAAATCCCCACTACAGCATAATAAAGCATATTTTCGTGAGAATTAATCTGTGCGTCATAAGGAACGTTAATTATCGTAAGGATCGTACTAAATACAAGACACAAATAAACTATTTTTGCGGCAGTTATTCTCTCTGGCGGTATATTTAGGATACCCCCAAAAAGCGGCCACATGGCTATAAGCAACATAATTGCCGTTATAATTGCTATCGCCACATGCAACACGATACTAATATTAAAAATCTGCTTACATTTTTCTGTATCTCCTTCGCCAAGTGAATATGACATAAATCGCTGTGTAGCATTCGCCATGGTAGAATTTAAAAAACCCATCATAGTAATTGCTCCACCAACCACATTATAAACACCAAAATCCGATGCCCCTAATGCGGCTAAAATTAGACGGGTAGAATATAACGATATGAACACCGTTATACCCATCTTGGCGTATAGAAAACCTGTATTTTTTATGACACGTGTAGCCGTTGACATACTTCGTCGTAATTGCTAAAATTACTTCCTTTTTTTAATCAAATAAGGCTTGAGCTCGCGTAACGCCCCAGCTTTATTTAGCAACCTATAGCTTGTTGAATCTATACCCTCTCTTCCTTTCTTTACGCCAGTACTGTTCAACAATATATTACCGCTTTCTATCTGAACATTACTAACCACATGCTTAGGTGTATCTCCATTCTTGGTTGCCAAGTCGTAGTTAGAACTCATCACGCAGCCATTATCACTCGCATCTCTTCCTTCAAAGCGAATTTTTCCGTCCACTATGTTATTTGAAATTACATTTCCCACATTGGTTGGTCCAATGACGTTTTCAAATGAAGATACCCGATAAGAATCTATGCAATAACTGTTGGCAATTCGCGTAATAACATTCCCTATAATGGAAACATTGCGTGACCCTCCGTCGCAGAATATACCTCGGTTGTTCTTGATTCCTGATATATCGTGAATATAATTATATCGAATTACACTCCGGTCATTTAATGTGCCTACATAAATGGCTCCGCCATCCATCAAACCATAATTGGCTATATCAGCTATATAGTCCTGGGTCATGTAAATCTCGTTATGCTCCACGACACCACTGGAAGGGGTTTGATTGGTTACAGGCCCCCAGATTCCCACATTTAGTGCTGAATAACCGAAATTATATATTTTGTTGTTTGCAACTCTATAATCCAGGCCTTTGACATTGATGGCAAAGGTATTAAGCAACCTAAGTCCTGTGTAGCACAGTTCGTTATTATAGATGTTCGCATGGCTACACTTGTTGTCTGCCTGAATTCCTCCTCCATATACATACGAGATTACATTGTCATGAATACGGATATTATCAGCATTAGTAGCATATATGGCCGTATTCTGTGAGGCTTTTATTGTGCAATGGCTGATCTCTATTGATTCGCAGTTGCAATAGTCAATCTCAATCACGCCTTTGCTGTCTTTTGTTTTGGAGGAGCCAAGAAAGTTAAAACCGTTTATAGTTATACTCTTCAATACTGTAGCATAGAACCTGAATGCCGTTCCCGCTGTACATACATAAGAGTTGTTCTGTTTACCTGAGATAGCGACCTTTCCATTTATTATGCTAAAGGGTGCATCACCGTAGACATTACAAAGCTTAAAACGTGGGTACAGGCCTCCATAAACGTAATCAAAGTCAATGTCATAGTCCTTATAACCTGATTTGATATTTAATTCTGTTGGCACGAAATAAACATATCCGTCCTTCACGTACTCTACTTTTGCTATGTATGATACAAACCAACTGGTTATTAAAATATATCCGTTCTTACAATCAGAAGCTGTTCTGTCTGTTAATTCTGAGCATTTCAAACGACAGAGTCTTTGATTCTTATTCACCACCTCCACTCTGCTTTCAGATTGGTGTGCTGCATCCCAAAAAGATAAATCTTTCCTGTTTTGAACATCAATAACTGATAATTCCGTGTTGAAAATGCCGTTGAAGTCCTCGCCTGATTTATAGGTGCATCCTTCAGGAATCAGGGTTGAACCATTTCCACGGATTTCTAACGACACTTCTGCTCCACGTCCGTAGCGAATCAACAATTCAGCATCCTTATAGTAATAAGTACCACTCTTGAAGTTCACTATAATTCTTTCAGGCTTGGAATTGATAGCCTCTGTCACCCTTGATTTATAATTTGCAATATCATCTTGATTCTCAATGGCGACATAGATAGTACGACCTTTGGCCAAGGTATTACTTGACAAGGTAATAAGGAGAAATAAACAAAGAACGAGGTATGTGAGTTTCTTCAGCATTGGCAGTCTCAATGAAGCATATACATCAACCTACTCCATGCCCTAATCAAAAGCGAATTGTAGGACATAGCCTGCTTGTAGAGTTTCTTATCTATAGTTATGTCTGTTGGATAACGGAACGTTTTCTCTTCAGTAGTGTCAAAGTCAAATTTTGCACGTGTCCAACTTTTTCCATGTGTTCCACGTCCGTCAAAACCTTCGTTGGCCACCTTACTCACTATCGGGAATAGACTAACGCTGTTTTGAACAAATTGTGCATAACAAAAGCGTATGGCCCAAGATGAATTCTTTCCTTCTCTCCAACCGTTGAGCATCCCCCAACAATCACTGCCACCCCATTTGTTAAACTTTCTACTGTTCTTATTATGTTCATCCCAATCCTTCAATTCCCAATCCACACTGTCCCAGCGGTCTTTCCATGTAGCCCAGCCCCAAGAACTGCTTCGCGTACAGAAATAAGCATCGTAGGGGTAATGCTTTGTGTCTTTTAATCTGTTGGAGTAACCGCATATTGAAAATACTTTTTCACTATCTTGATACCTGTCCAATCCGGCATTCATAAATGCCAGGAAATTCTTGCTCAAATACAGATCATCTTCAACTACTATAGCTCTTCCGTACTGATTGATTACCTCCGTGACACCTGCTATAACAGAAGGAGCCAGACCTTTGTTCCTCTCGGAAAACTTATAGCTGAGTGATTTGAAGCCTGTTATTCCCTTAACATATTCCTGCACAGCTCGGACTTGTTCCAACTCTCCTTCTTTATGGGGTCTCGCACCATCAACAAAAACATACAAGTCGGATGCCTTTGCTTCTTCATTTCCTTTCAGACTCTCAATGCAATTCTTCAAGACATCAAGTCTGTTAAATGCAAAAACCACAATAGGTGAACAATCTTTACACGAAATACCCATAGATATTTTTATATCATTTTGTTGTTTTCATTGAACTTTCTCAAAAAAGGTATCCGGTTTCTCAGGATTGAACACCTCATTGCAATACATCACTGTCACCAAATCCTCAGTATCACTCAGGTTGATGATGTTATGTGTATAACCCGGCAACATGTGAACAGCCTCAATCTTATCTCCGCTTACTTCCCATTCCAACACCTTCCCTTCGGGGTCATTCAAGTTCCGCTGCTGAATCAGCCCGTGTCCCTTCACCACAATAAACTGCTCGAACTTGGTGTTATGCCAGTGCTGACCCTTGGTAATCCCAGGCTTCGAGATATTAATCGAAACTTGTCCTGCATTGAGGGTATGCACCAACTCCGTAAAACTTCCTCTTTCATCCACGTTCATCTTCAATGGAAATGCCGTCTTTTCATACGGCAAATAGCTAAGATAGGTAGAGTACAGCTTTTTGGCAAACGAATTAGTCGGTATATCAGGTATCATTAACGTCTTGGGCTGCTCGCTGAAACTCTTCAAGAGTTCCACAATCTCACCAAGCGTTACGTGATGTGTAATGGTGCAATAGCAATACTTACCATCTTCCTTAGGCAAAACATCCAGTCCCTCAAACTCACAATGATGTTCATTTCCACAGAGGCAGGCAATCATCTCGTCCACCAGATCATCAATATATAGCAACTCCAGTTCCACACTGGGGTCATTCACTGTATAAGGCAGGTCGTTCGCAAAGGCATTGCAAAACGTAGCTACGGCACTGTTATAGTTGGGGCGGCACCACTTACCAAACAGATTCGGAAATCTATAGATTAGAACACGAGGCTCTTTTCCTTTTGAACACGAATCGCTCGAATTACCCGAATTATTCGTTTGATTAGTGTCATTCGTGTTCGCTTTCAAAAACTCTCTTTCGTAGTCCAAGAACAAATCTTCACCCGCCTTCTTACTCCTTCCGTACTCGGAGTTCCCAAAGCGTCCAGTCAAACTGGCCTGCTGACTTGAGCTCAACATCACAGGACACTTGTTCCCATGCTTCTTCAGTGTATCCAGCAAGGTGCTGGCAAACCCGAAGTTCCCCTGCATAAATTCTTCCTGGTTCTGCGGTCTATTCACTCCTGCCAGATTGAACACAAAGTCCGCATCCTTGCACCAAGCATCTAACTCTTCAGGAGTACTGTCCAGGTCAAACTCAAACACCTCTTCTATAGTAAGCCCAGGAAACCTCCTATCCTTACCGTCTTTTATATTCTTCAGTGCCCAACAAAGGTTCTTACCCACGAACCCTTTTGCACCCGTAACAAGAATTCTCATATTCTCCAATTCTTGATAAATTGTTAATCAGATTTTTGAATGTTTTTGAGCAAAGCGACCTTTATTACACTAAGTTCGGAATGCCGTTAAGTTCATTCTGAATATAAGTCAGAGAAGCAATCTTATCTTTCGTCTCTTCCAGATTCAACCTCTTCGTATTATTCGAGTTAAACTCCTCGATGGTGGCACGCTTCACATCTCCATCCTTGAAATACTTGTCGTAGTTCAAATCGCGGTTATCAGCAGGCACGGCATAGAAATTACCCATATCAATTGCTTTTGCTGCCTCTTCCTTAGTGAGTAACGTTTCGTACATCTTCTCTCCGTGTCTGATACCAATCACCCGAATTTCGGGTTCATTGGGTGCTTGGTGTTTGAAAAGCTCTACCACAGCCTCTGCCTGCGTCTGAATGGTACACGCCGGAGCTTTCTGTACCATAATATCACCGTTATTGCCATGTTCAAAAGCAAACAGCACCAAATCTACAGCCTCCTCCAGTGACATAATGAATCTTGTCATGCTGGGTTCTGTAATGGTAATAGGATTACCTTTACGGATCTGGTCAATCCAGAGAGGGATGACAGAACCTCTTGAACACATTACGTTACCGTAACGTGTGCAGCAAATCTTAGTATCTCCAGAGAGTCTTGATTTAGCAACTGCAATCTTTTCTTCAATAGCTTTTGTAATACCCATTGCATTGATAGGATAAGCAGCCTTATCCGTACTCAAACAAATCACACACTTCACACCTGCATCAATTGCAGCATCCAGCGTATTATCAGTACCTATCACGTTTGTCTTAACAGCCTCCATAGGGAAGAATTCACAACTGGGCACCTGCTTCAAAGCGGCAGCATGGAATACATAGTCCACACCTTTCATAGCATACTTCAGTGTGCTCTTATTGCGAACATCCCCAATATAGAACTTAATCTTGTTGGCTACTTCAGGCATCCTTGCTTGAAAGTCATGCCTCATATCATCCTGCTTCTTCTCGTCACGGCTAAAGATTCTTATCTCCCCGATGTCCGTGCGAAGAAATCTATTAAGAACTGCATTACCAAATGAACCTGTGCCTCCCGTAATCAGAAGGACTTTGTCTTTAAATACTGACATAATATCTATTATTAATTGTTTATATCGTTAAAATGCGGCTTTGCCGCTTATATAATGCAGCCGGATGCCCGCTCCTGCGGGCATTGGGCTGCACCTCTTCCGAGCGGAAGGCTCTGATGGTTGCTTGCAGACATCTGTGCCTGAAGCGGAGGATGTTAAAATGTTAATTTGTTAAATGTTAAATCGGCCACGCTAATTTAAAACTTCCTCCAAACCATCTTATTCACTATCCCAACGTAGCTCTGGATAATCTTCACCACCTTGGTGGAGACGTTCTCCTCCACATAGTCAGGCACAGGAATGCCATAATCCCCGTTCTGGTTCATCGTCACCGCCGTATCCACGGCCTGCAACAAACTCTTTTCATCAATACCCGCAATAAAGAAGCAAGCCTTGTCCAGGGCCTCCGGCCTCTCCGTGCTAGTCCTAATACAAATGGCCGGGAACGGATGCCCCACGCTCGTAAAGAACGAACTCTCCTCCGGCAGTGTTCCGCTATCGCTCACCACCGCAAATGCATTCATCTGCAAACAGTTATAATCATGGAAGCCCAGGGGCTCGTGCTGGATCACCCTCTTATCAAGTTGGAAGCCGCTGGCCTCCAAACGCTTGCGGCTGCGGGGATGGCAGCTGTAAAGTATGGGCATATCATACTTCTCTGCCATCTTATTAATGGCAGTGAACAAACTCATAAAGTTCTTTTCCGTATCAATATTCTCTTCTCTGTGCGCACTCAGAAGTATATACTTTCCTTTCTCCAGTCCAAGCTTCTTATGAATATCGCTTCCCTCAATCTCAGCAAGGTTCTGGTGCAGAACTTCTGCCATAGGAGAACCAGTCACATACGTCCGCTCCTTAGGTAGACCACAGTCAGCCAAATAACGACGTGCATGTTCAGAGTAAGCCATGTTCACATCGCTGATAATATCAACAATGCGACGATTAGTTTCCTCGGGTAAGCACTCATCCTTACAGCGGTTGCCTGCTTCCATGTGGAAAATAGGGATATGCAGGCGCTTTGCGCCAATAACTGACAAGCAGCTATTGGTATCGCCCAGTACCAGTACTGCATCAGGCTTGGTCTCAACCATCACCTTATAGGACTTGTCTATGATATTACCCATCGTAGCACCGAGGTCATCACCTACGGCCTCCATATAGATATCTGGAGCCTGGAGCTTCAAATCCTTGAAGAACACACCGTTGAGGTTGTAATCATAGTTCTGCCCTGTGTGTGCAAGAAGGCAATCAAAATACTCCCTACACTTGTTAATCACAGCAGCCAATCTAATAATCTCTGGCCTTGTGCCAACAACAATCAGAAGCTTCAGCTTCCCATTTTCTTTAAATTTTACCATTATTTCGTTATTTATTGAATCTTTATAAAACAATTTAGCGAACCAATAAGATTGCGATGATGATACAATCCCATGATAATGACAGGCTCAATATCTTCCTTTGTGACTTCCAGTTGCGGACGAAGAAGTTCCACTACCTGTTCCATATTCATTGTGTAATCAGTAGAGACCTTGCTCAGCACGAACTCACGCAGGATAAAATTTATTGCCGCATTGTTTATCGCATCGCTGTAACCCAAAGGCTGCAGCCATGCCCTCATCTCATCTATCGTATGAACATGACCATTAAGAATCTC